>Ga0209382_10000415_pt1 | contig 70272 bp, 76 predicted proteins | sample SoiMetdeltSBSDD5_FD_187599 | JGI IMG/M metagenome (GOLD analysis project Ga0209382, IMG submission 187599) | Bulk soil microbial communities from a Populus tree surrounding site in Tennessee, USA - Soil MetaG P. deltoides SBSDD5 (SPAdes) (version 2) | ecosystem: Environmental > Terrestrial >...
CGTGGATGAGGGGGTTTGGGGGAATGCGCGTGTTGCTCCCAGCGTGAATGAGGGGGTTTGGGGGAAGCCGAAGGGGTCCCCCAACTCAATTGACATCCCGCCGATGCCCTCGGCCGTTCGCACGGTCGTCGACCACGCGCTGCCTCGTCTGATCGATTACCAGGACATGCGATACGCCCGCCGCTATCTCGCGCGCCTGCACCCGTTCGTCGAGCGTGAGGCCGTGGGCGCGATCGTGGCGCGCCATCTCGCGACATGGATGACCTACGAAGACGCGATCCGCGTGGCACAAGCCAAGACGCGGGCGACGCGCTTCGCCCGCATTCGCGGCGAGGCGCGCGCCGGGGATGGGACGGTGGTGGAAGTCACCGATTATCTGAAGCCGGACCTCGATGAGATCTGGGGCATCCTGCCGCACCGGCTGGTCGCGCCGTTCGCGCGGTGGGCGCAGCGGCGCTGGCCGCATGGCCGCCCCACGCTCGGTCAGCACGTGCGGACGACCACCGTCACGGGATACTTGAGGATCTGGCTGCTGGCGCGGTTGCGCGTTCTCCGTCCGATGTCGTGGCGGGCACGTGTCGAGGACGAGCGCATCGATCGTTGGCTGGCGGGCGTGGAGCGAGCGCTCGCGTGGGACGAGGCGCTGGCCCGTGAGATCGCCCACCTGGCCCGGCTCGTCAAGGGCTACGGCGACGTGCGACGGCGGCTCGCGAGTCTCTTCGACACCGGGCTCGCGCTGGCGCTGCAGGTCGGCGAGACCGAGACACGACGAGGCCGCGGCGCCACGATCGCGACCGCGCTCATCGAGCGGTTTCGCCGCGATGTGCTCGATGGGCCGGACGGCGAGCTTCGCGCAGCGGCGCTCGCGACAACCGCGAGCGCGCGGGCGGCCGCGGGCGACTCCGACGGGCTGCGGGCGCTCGTGATGCCGCAGTCGGCGGCAGGCTAGCGCGGCAGATCGAGGTCCAGGCCCAGTCGGGACAGCGCGACACAGGCGTCGCGGCGATACTCCACGCTGCCGATCATCGGCGTCTGTCGGACGACTTCCTTGATTCGATAGGCGCACGCGACGTTCTGCCAGATGCGCGCCTGCTGGCGCTGCTCGTATCCCCAGGCGGCCGGCAGCAGGATGAGACTGATCAATGCCGCGACTCCCATGAGCTTCAGCGCCGTCTCAATTTCCGAGCGAAAGAACCGCATATTCCAGCCTCCAGGCACCGACCAACTAGCATTTCGGCTGCCAGACGCCGCCGATGCAATTCTCGATGAACTCACGCGCTTGGCTCCGACGAATTTTCGCGACTCGATCGTAAAAACAGGCAGTCAGGGCAAGCGCGTCGCGAGAATGTCCAACGCTTTTCCCGGCCGGGCGAACGCTCAGCGAGTGAGAGGCGGCGAACCGCTCAGCGAGTGAGGCGGCGGACGATTTCGCCCAGGCGCCGCGCCTCGTGCCCGGGCAGATTGACGAATGACAGCGCGGCGCCGTCGGCCTCGGCGCGTAGGACGAGCGAGATGATATCGAGCGCGCCGCCGTCGTCGGGAGGCGTAAACGAGCACTTGATGGCGAGGCCCGTCGACAGCGGCGCGTCGGTGTTCACTTTCATCCCGCCGGCGGACAGCTCCACACAGGTAGCAGGCCACGACGCGCCGCGATACTCGTGCAGGATGACGGGAAGCTCGAGACGCGCGCGAGGGGATTGACGGCGCTCCGCCCGCCGGGCCTGCTCATCGCGCATGCGACTGATCGCGTGCGGCTCCAGAAAGGTCAGCACGTCGTGCAGCCGGCTGAGCGGCACCGGCTTGCCGACGAAATCGAGCGCGCCGAGCCGCAGGCACTCGCGCGCCTGGCTTTCGCTGGCGACCCCCGACACGGCGACGATCGGCAGTCTGGCTTCGCGCACCGGACGGAGCTGCAGGAAGTCCAGCCCGCTCATACCGGGCAGGTGGATGTCGAGGATGATCGCGTCGGGTCGGTCGGTTTGCAGCTTGCCGAGGGCCGCCTCGGCGCTCCGCACGAGGATGGGTTGGTGGCCGAGCTCGCTCAGGAAATCACGGAAGACTTCGCCCAGGTCCGTCTCGTCCTCGACGACCAGGACGCGCATGTGCCGCGCGCGAGCTTATCACGAAGGCTTCGACGCCCGCCAGGCGCGCGCGAGCCACGGGGCGCCCGGCGCGCCCGCGAGGCGACCGCCGGTGAAGAACGCCGCCCAGAAGCTCGGCGGGGCCGGCTCGAGGTCTGCGCGTCCGAGCAAGACGCGCGCGTCGAAGCCGTGCGCCAGCCGGTACGTGAAGCTGTAGAACGCCACGATCGAGCGCGGCGTGACTTCGCCGTTGAACCTGAGATCCAGCGCCAGGTGCAACGTGGCGCCCCAGAGGTATGCCCACAGCGAGAGCGATCCCGTCCACCACGCGATGACCCCGAGGAGCGCGACGAGCTCATAGGAGTGCAGCACCAGCACGACCCACCGCGTGCGCCCCTCGATGTAGTGGCGCAGGAATGCGTCGGGTGTCAGGCGGCGATTGCGCTCGAGGAGGACGTAATCGACAGCGTGGTCGAGATCCATCAGAAAACCGCCGGCGGCGACGGCCGCGGTGGCGGTCCACGATCCGGTCAGCGCAGCGGCGCCCGCGCAGGCGACGGCGGTGGTGACGAGGTGGCCCCCAGGACTCATACCCCAAGTTAACGCAACGCGCATGCCGTACCGAAATCCCGATTTTTCCGCGAGACGGCCGCGGTCGGTGGGCACCCGCGTGCCCTGAATGAGGCGGCCATTTCCGGTCCGACCACGCGTGCTATATACTCGGCTTCCGGAGCGATTTCCCACCCAGAGGAGGAGACGGGTGTCGGGGTATGTCCCGGTGGCGATCTTCGCGGTGCTCATCGTCGCGTTCGGCGTGGGCTCCCTGGCGATCGCCTGGCTGCTGCGACCGAGCCGGCCGGACATCGTCAAGCTGATGAACTACGAGTGCGGGGCCGAGCCGTTCGGCCCGGCGTGGGTCCGTTTCCCCGTCGGCTTTTACCTCGTCGCGCTGGTCTTCGTCGTGTTCGACGCGCTGGCTGTCTTCCTGGTGCCGTGGCTGCTGGTCCTCGAGCCCCTAGGCCTGTCCGCCTTCTGGGGCATGGCGGGGTTCGTGGGCATCATCGCGCTGGGCTGGCTGTACGCCTATCGCGAGGGGGTGTTGGAGTGGAAGTAAAGCCGCCGGTTCCACAGATCCCGCCGCCGGTGTGGACCGAGTTCAAGGATCTTCAGGAGTTCGAGAAATACAAGCAGCTTCGGGCCGACGACGACAAGATCTCGAACGCGCTCACGTCGATCGCCGATGCGATCCATCACATGCCGGGTGGCTGGATCGTCACCACGAGCACCGACAAGATCTTCAACTGGGCGCGCAAGTCGTCGATCTGGCCCGTGACGTTTGGCCTCGCGTGCTGCGCGATCGAGATGATGGCGACGTTCGCGTCGCGCTTCGACGTCGAGCGCTTCGGCATGGTGCCCTGGGCGTCGCCGCGTCACTCGGACCTCATGATCGTGTCGGGGACGGTGACGATCAAAATGGCCCCGATGCTCAAGCGCATCTACGACCAGATGCCAGACCCGAAGTGGGTCGTCTCGATGGGCTCGTGTGCGAACTCCGGCGGACCGTTCCGCCACGGGTATCACGTGGTGAAGGGCGTCGATCGCGTGGTTCCCGTCGACGTGTACGTACCCGGCTGTCCGCCCACGCCCGACTCGCTGATGTACGGATTGCTGAAGCTTCAGGAGCAGGTGGCGCACTTCCAGGACACAGGCGAGCGCCTCCCCGCGGCCGCCGACACGAAGTGACTTCGCTGACCGCCGCCGACGCCGCCACGCGTCTTCGCGAGCAGTTCGCCGTTGAGCCGGTCGTCGACGGCGCGCAGGTGGCCATCACCGTCACGCCGGCACAGTGGCAGGCCGCGGCGCGCTTCGCGCACGAGAGCCTGGGCTGTCGTTACTTCTCCTTCCTCACCGCGGTCGACTGGAAAGAGCAGGGAATGGAGATCCTCTGCCGCGTGGAGAACCTGGACGCGCATGTCGCCGTCGTGCTGCGCACCCGTCTTGCGCCCGGGGCCGACCGCTGCCCTACGCTGACCGGCCTCTGGCGTGGCGCCGACTGGATGGAGCGCGAGTGCTGGGACATGTTCGGCGTCCGCTTCGAGGGACATCCCGACCACCGCCGGATTCTGCTGGGGGAGGACTGGGAGGGGCATCCGTTGCGCAAGGACTACGCCGTCGACACGCCGCACGCACCGTACCGCTGACGAGAGGAGCCGCACCATGATCTACGAGCTGCGCACGTACACGCTTCAGCCCGGCAAGCAGCCCGAGTACCTCAAGCTCAACGCCGAGGTCGGCCGCAAGATACGGGGGGACAAGTACGGCAAGTTCGAGGGCGGCTGGACGACCGAGTTCGGCATGCTGAACCAATACGTCCACCTGTGGAGCTATCCCGACCTCAACGAGCGCGACCGCCTGCGCGGCGAGCTGGCGAAGCACGACGAGTGGACGAAGGGCTACGTGCCGCAGATCCGGCCGCTGCTGCTGGCGCAAGAAAACAAGATCCTCTCCGCGGTGACGCCGTTCAAGCCGCCGACGGACAGCGGCAACCTCTACGAGCTGCGCTGGTACCGCGCGCAGGTCGGCCGGCTCGCCGAGTGGCTGAACCTCGCCAAGGGGGTGCTGCCGAGCCGCGAGAAGTATTCGCGCAACGTCTGCTACTGGCAGACCGAGGCCGGCCAGCTCAACGAGGCCGTGCATCTCTGGGTCTACAAGGACCTCAACGAGCGGGCCGCCGCGCGGGCCAAGGCCCTCGGCGACGCCGAGTGGCAGGCGTTCCTCGGCAAGGCGCTACCTCTGCTGATGAGCATGCAGTCCACGGTGCTGATCCCAACGCCCGTCTCGCCCATGAAATAGCCGCATGCCCGAGACAGCGCGGAGCACGCTCGAGATCGGATACGGGGGCAGCGAGCGCCTCACGATGAACATGGGGCCGCAGCACCCGTCCGCCCACGGCGTCTTCCGCGCCATCCTCACGCTCGAAGGCGAGACGGTGGTCGGCGTGGACGCGGTGATCGGTTACCTGCACCGCTGCCACGAGAAGCTCGGCGAGACGTTGACCTATGTGCAGTATCCGAGCATCGCGTCCAAGACCGATTACGTGGCCGCCATGACGGTGGAGCTGGCGTACGTCTCGGCGGTCGAGCTCGTCGGAAAGATCGACGTCCCCACGCGCGCGCAGTGGCTGCGCGTGCTGGTCGCCGAGCTGCAGCGTATTGCCTCGCACCTGCTCTGGCTCGGCACCTGGTGCATGGACATGGGCGGCGCGCTCGGCGGCGGCGCGACGGTGTTCCTCTATTGCATCCGCGAGCGCGAGGCGGTGCTGGATCTCTTCGAGTCGCTCACCGGCGCGCGGTTGCTGTACGGCTTCCACCAACCGGGCGGCACCCGCTACGACCTCCCTGCGGACTGGGCGCCGCAGTGCCGCCAGACGCTGAGCCTCATCGAGCAGCGAATCGGCGAGTACGAGGCGATGCTGGAAGACAACGCGTTCTTTCTCGCGCGCACGCAGGGTGTCGGCGTCATCTCGCGCGAGCTGGCGCAGGACGTCGGCGTGTCCGGTCCGCTGCTGCGCGGCTCCGGGGTGAATCACGACCTGCGGCGCGCGGCACCGTATTCATCGTACGAAACCTTCGACTTCCGCATTCCCGTCGAGACAGCGGGTGACTGCTACGCGCGCTACCGCGTGCGCATGGCGGAGTTTCGCGAATCGATCAAGATCGCGCGTCAGGCGCTGGACGGGTTGCCGGAGGGGCCCATCTCGTCGCGGCCGGGCGTGAAGTCGGTGGGGCAGGTGCGCGTGCCGAAGGGCGAGGGCTACGCGCGCGTCGAGGGCGCGCGCGGCGAGGTGGGCTGCTATCTCGTCGCCGATGGCGGTCCCAAGCCGTACCGTCTGAAGTGGCGGGGCGCGTCGTTCTCGAATCTCGCCGTGCTGCCGCACATCCTGCCGGGCGTCAAGGTGGCCGACGTCGTCGCGATCATGGGCTCCGTGGACCCCGTCTTCGGAGAAGTAGACAGGTGACGCTTCCGCCGCTCGCGTACCACGCCCTCGTGGGGTTCGTGGTGCTCAACGTGGTCATCGGCATGGTGACGTACGTCACGCTGCTCGAGCGCAAGTTCGCCGCGCGCATGCAGTCGCGGATCGGGCCGTACTACGTAGGACCGCACGGGTTGCTCCAGCCCATCGCCGACGCCATCAAGCTGATGATAAAGGAGGACGTCGTCCCCAACACGGCGGACCGCTGGGTCTACAACCTGGCGCCGATCGTTTTCCTCGTCCCGTGTGTGCTCATCTTCGCCACGCTGCCGTTCGCACCGGGCCTCGGCGTGGCCGACCTCAACATCGGCGTGCTGTTCTTCCTGGCGGTGTCGTCGCTGGAGATCGTCGGCCTGTTCATGGGAGGCTGGGGCAGCAACAACAAGTACGCGCTGCTCTCCGCGATGCGCGCGGTGAACCAGATCATCTCCTACGACCTGCCGTTCGTCTTCGCGGCCTTCGTGCCCGTGCTGCTCGCGGGCTCACTGCAGATGTCGGCCATCGTCGCCGCGCAGCAGGGCGTGTGGCTCGGCGTGGTGCCGAAGTGGTTCGTCTTCTATCCTGTCATCGGGCAGCTGGCCTTCGTCGCGTTTCTCGTGGCTACGCTGGCCGCCGAGAACCGCGTGCCGTTCGACATCCTCGAGGCCGAATCCGAGCTCGTGGCCGGCTTCCGCGTCGAGTACAGCGGCATGAAGTTCGCGCTGATCCAGCTCGGCGAGTATGCGCACATGATCGGCACCTCCTTCCTGGGCGCGCTGCTGTTTCTCGGTGGCTGGCTCGGCCCCGGCGCCGAGCTGCCGCTCGTCGGCGCGCTCTGGTTTCTCCTGAAGGCGATGCTGGTGTTCCTCGTCGTCACGTGGGTGCGCTGGAGCTTCGTGCGGATCCGCGTGGACCAGATTCTCGCGATCTCGTGGAAGCTGCTGCTGCCCGCGTCGATCGTGCTGCTGCTGGCGACGGCGTTCTGGGTCGCCGCACGAGGCGGTCATGCCGTCTAACTCCGCGGGCTTCTGGACCGAGACGCGGCAGCTCGTGCGCGCGGTCGGCCGCGCGATGGGCGTGACGCTCAGGAATCTGATGCGGCGACCGATCACGGTGCGCTACCCGACGGTCAAGCGCGTCTATCCCGACCGCTTCCGCGGGATCCTCGCCCTGACCTACGACCGCGAGACCGGCGAGGAGAACTGCATCGGCTGCCGGCTCTGCGAGTACATCTGTCCGCCGCAGGTGATCAAGGTCGAGATGCTGAAGGCGGAGAAGCGCAACTACGCCAAGACCTTCACGCTCGAGCTGTACTCGTGTGAGTTCTGTGAGCTGTGCGTGCAGGTGTGCCCGACCGACGCGATCATCATGCTGAAGTCGTTCGACCTCGCGACCGCCGACCGCCGTGAGCTGCTGCTCGACAAGGACCGGCTGCACGCGCTCGGCCTGCAGTTCGAGCCGTCGTGGGCCACGGGCAACCGGCTGCGCGACATGCAGGCGCCTCCCAAAGCGCCCAAAGCCGCGGCGGCACACGCGGCGCCGGCCGCCCCCGGCGAAGCCTCCGACGGCAAGACCTGAATGACGGAAATCCTGGGGTTCTGGGTGGTGGCGGTGGTGCTGGTCGCCACGAGCCTCGCCGTCGTGCTGACCCCCAACCTCTTCCACGCCGTCCTCTGGCTCGCCGCCGCCCTCGTCGCCACCGGTGGCGTCTTTCTGCTCCTGGACTCGCCGTTCCTCTTCGCCGTTCAGCTGCTTCTCTATGCAGGCGGTGTCGTGACCATCGTGGTGTTCGCGATCATGCTCACCGAGCGGCTGGTGGGGGAGTCGATCCGGCAGACGAGCCGCTTCGTGTTCAATGGCACGGTGTTCGCCGCCGCGGTGTTCGTCGGCATCGCGAGCTTCCTCCTGCAGGCTCCCGCGGTGGCGCGACCGCTCACGACCGGTGATCAGCTGCGCGACCTCGGCCGCGCGCTCGTGGGTTCCTTCGCGGCGCCGCTGCAACTGCTCGGCGTGCTGCTCGTGATCGCGCTGCTCGGCGCGCTGTACTTCGCGCGGGCGGAGGACTGAGTGGCGCTGTCGGCGTATCTCACGCTCGCCGCGCTCGTCTTCGCCATCGGGCTCTTCGGCGTCCTCACCCGGCGCAATGCCGTCGGCATCTTGCTCGGCATCGAGCTGATGCTCAACGCGGTGAACATCAACCTCGTGGCGTTCGCACGCTTTCGCGCCGATCTCGGCGGGCTGATCTTCACGCTCTTCACCATCGCGATCACGGTCGCCGAGGTCGCCGTCGGGCTGGCAATCGTCATCGTCATCTTCCGCGTGCGGCGGACGATCGAGGCCGACCACCTCGATCTGCTCCGGGGCTGAGCGTGCGCCTCGGTTCTCCCGAGCTGGCCCTGATGGTCCTCGCCCTGCCATTCGCGAGCTTCCTGGCGATCGGCCTGATCCGACCGCTACGGCGCAGCGGTCGCCCCGCCGCCGCTATCTCCATCGTGGCCATGGCGGGCGCGCTCGTCGGCGCCTCGCTGATGGCGTGGGAGTCGATTCCGGTCTCGCGCGGCCTCAACCCCTCGGTGGTGTGGACCTGGCTGCCGGCCGACGGCGGGCCCATGGCCTCGGTCGGCGTGTGGGTCGACGGCATGGCGATGCAGATGTGCGTGCTCGTGACCCTGATCTCGCTCCTCGTGCAGATCTACTCGTGGTCGTATCTCGCCGACGAGCCGCCACCGTCGCTCGGCCGCTACTACGCCTATCAGTCGCTGTTCGCGTTCTCGATGCTCGGCCTGGTGCTCTCGCCGGGGTTCCTGCAGATGTTCGTGTTCTGGGAGCTGGTCGGGCTCTGCTCGTATCTGCTGATCGGCTACTGGTACGACCGGCCGTCGGCTGCGCGCGCGGCGGTGAAGGCCTTCTGGATCACCAAGCTCGGCGATCTCGGCTTCGTCGCTGGGATCGTCATGCTGTGGGCGGCGACCGGCACGTTCGATTTCTTTCCGCTCTTTTCGGCCGCCGAGAGCGGCGCCCTTCACGTGGACCGGCTTGGCACGATCATGTTCCTGATTTACCTCGGTGCCGTCGGCAAGTCGGCGCAATTCCCGCTGCACATCTGGCTGCCCGATGCGATGGAGGGGCCCACGCCCGTGTCGGCGCTGATCCACGCGGCGACGATGGTCACCGCCGGCGTGTACATGGTCGCGCGGGCGTACCCGCTGTTCGCGCTCGTGCCGCCGCTCCTCACGCTGATCGCCTGGGTCGGCGCCTTCACCGCGCTGCTCGCGGCGACGATGGCGTGCGTCGAGCGTGACATCAAGCGCGTGCTCGCGTACTCGACCGTGTCGCAGCTCGGCTACATGATGGCCGCCAACGGGGCGGGCGACCCGGAGGCCGCGTTCCAACACCTCCTGACCCATGGCGTGTTCAAGGCGCTGCTGTTCCTGGGCGCGGGCATTGTGATCCACCACTTCCACACCAACGACGTGTTCCGGATGGGTGGGTTGTTCGTACTGCGGCCCTGGATGGGCGGCGCGTTTCTCGTGGCGACGCTGGCGCTGGCGGGAGTCTGGCCGTTGCCGGGCTTCTTCTCGAAGGAGGCGGTGCTCGCGGCCGTGCTCAACGCGCGACTCACCGTGCCGTTTCTCATGCTGATGGCCACGGCGTTCCTGACGGCGTTCTACATGTTCCGTGTGGTGTTCCTGGCGTTCTTCGGGCACCGCCACGGTCATCACGAGCATCCGCGGCCACCGATCGCCATGGACGCCGTCTGCCGAGCGCTGGCGGTGCTGACGCTGGCGCTCGGCATCCGCGCCGCGTTGGCGCCCCATCATGGCGACGCGCCCGCGTGGCTGCCGTGGATCTCGCTGGCGTGGGCGTTCGCCGGCATCGCGCTGGCGTGGGCCGCCTACCAGGCAGGCATCATCGACCCGGCGCGGATGGCGACGGCGCTGGCGCCGATCGACTTCCTCGCGCGCCGCCGCTATTTCCTCGACGCGCTCTTCGGCGCGATGTACCGGCTCGTCCTCCTCGGATTGTCGCGCGTCGTCGGCTGGGTGGACCGTTACGTCGTGGACGGCGTTGTGAACGCGCTGAGCGCGGGGGCGTTGCACGCCGGCGACCGACTGCGCCGTCTGCAATCGGGCCGCGCCCAGGACTATGTCTACGGCGTGGTGCTCGGTGTGCTGCTCCTGCTCGTCTGGGCGCAGCTGAGATAGCCGGTGCGCATCCCCTACGTCCTGTCGCTCATCACCTGGATGCCCTTCGTGGGCGCGCTGCTGATCATGTTCACGGCGCGACGCAGTCCGCTCGCAGTGCGCTGGATCGCGGCCGTCACCACCGGCATCTCGGCCGTGCTCTCGGTCGTCGTGTACGTGGCGTACGACCGCGAGGCCGCCGCGAGCGGCACCGGGTTTCAGTTCTACGAGAAATTCTCGCTCGTGCCGCCGCTCGGTATCAATTACGAGCTGGGCGTGGACGGCATCAGCCTGCTGATGGTCCTGCTGACCTCGATCATCATCTTCGCCGGCGTGTTCGCCTCGTGGACGGTGGCCACGCGCAGCCAGGAGTTCTACGCGCTGCTGCTGGCGCTCGTCACCGGCGTTTACGGCGTCTTCGTCTCGCTGGACCTGTTCGTCTTCTTCCTGTTCTACGAGCTGGCGGTGCTCCCGATGTACCTGCTGATCGGCATCTGGGGCTCGAGCGGTGAGGTGCGGCCGCGCGGCATCTTCGCCTGGGCGTATCGAGAGACGGGTGTCGGCACCAAAGAGTACGCGGCGATGAAGCTGACGCTGTATCTGTTGTTCGGCTCGGCGTTCATCCTCGTCGGGATCTTCGCGCTCTACGTGGCGGCCGGCACGGCGTCGTTCTCGTTCCTGGACCTCGAGGCGGCGACCTTTGACCCCACGCTACAGCGCTGGGTCTTCCTCGCGTTCTACGTCGGCTTCGGGATCCTCGCGGGCATCTGGCCGCTGCACACGTGGTCGCCCGACGGCCACGCCTCCGCGCCGACGGCGGTGTCGATGCTGCATGCCGGCGTGCTCATGAAGCTCGGCGCCTACGGCGTCGTGCGCGTGGGCATGGGCCTGCTGCCCGAGGGCGCCGCCGCGCTGGCCTGGCTCGTGGGCGGCGTGGCCTGCATCAACGTCGTGTACGGCGCGCTGTCGGCGATGGCCCAGGTCGACCTGAAGTACGTCATCGCCTACTCGTCCGTCTCGCACATGGGGCTCGTGATGCTCGGGGCCGCCACGCTGACCGAGGCCGGCCTCAACGGCTCGGTGTTCCAGATGTTCGCTCACGGCGTGATGACGGGTCTCTTCTTCGCGCTCGTCGGGCTCGTCTACGAGAAGGCGCATTCCCGCGAGATCTTTCGCATGGGCGGCTTCGGCCGCGTGATGCCTGGTATTGCCACGGCGTTCACCATCGGCGGCCTCTCGTCGCTCGGCTTGCCCGGCACTTCCGGCTTCGTCGCCGAGATCCTGACGTTCATGGGCGCCTGGCGCTCGGACTTCCGCTGGTGGCTCGTGCCCGCGGTCGCCGGCACCTTCCTGACCGCCGTCTACGTGCTCCGCGTGGCCAAACAGATCTTCTGGGGGCCTCCGTCGCCGCACTTCCACCACCTCGAGGACGTGCGCGGACCGGAGTGGGTCGCGCTGGTCATCCTCGTCGGCGTGCTGGTGGTCTTCGGATTTCTGCCGGGCGTCGCGCTGGTCCCGGTCGACACCGCTACCGTGCCGCTGCTGTCGAGGATCCTGAAGTGATCGCCTCCCCATACGTGCTCGAGCTTGGCGTCGGCGCCCTGATGCTCGTGGTCTTCGTGGTCGGCGTTCTCGCGCGCCGTCCCGTCGGCGTGCTCGCCACGGCGGGTGTGTTCGTTCTCGTCGCGGTGGCGTTCGCCCTGGCGCCATCGGGCCCCGCGCTCGGCGGCATGTTCGTCCAGGACGGGCTCGCGATCTTCGTGAAGCGCGTGTTCCTCGCCGCGACGTCCATCGGCCTGCTGTCGGGTCTCGGCTCGCCGGATCGGGCGATGGCGCGACGGAGCACGGAATATCACTTGCTGCTGCTCGCCTCGCTGCTCGGCATGCTGGTGCTGGCCTCGGCACGCGATCTCATCGTCCTGTTCGTGGCCTTCGAGCTGATGTCTATCCCGCTCTATGTCCTGACCGGCTTCGCCAAGCGCGAGGGCGAATCAGTCGAGGCGTCACTGAAGTTCTTCCTCGTGGGCTCGGTGTCCTCCGCGGTGCTCGCCTACGGCCTGTCGTTCGTTTATGGCGCCACCGGCAGCACATCACTCGCCGCCATCGCGAAGGCTCCGGCCTCGCCGCTGCTCACCCTGGGACTCATCGCCGCGCTGGCGGGCCTCGCGTTCAAGATCGCCGCGTTTCCGTTCCACATGTGGGTGCCGGACGCGTACGAGGCGGGGCCGACACCGTTCGTGGCCTGGCTCAGCGTGGCGCCGAAGGCGGCGGGATTCGTCACGCTGTTCCGCGTCTACTTCGAAGGAGTCGGCGATCGCGCCGCGGTGTGGGCTCCGGCCGCCGCGGGGCTGGCGACGCTGACCATGCTCGGCGGCAATCTCATGGCGCTGCCGCAGACCAATACGAAGCGTCTGCTCGCCTACTCGGGGATCGCGCAGATCGGCTACATGCTGGTGGGGATGGCGGCGGCGTCCGCGTCGGGAACGGCGATGATCCTCTTCTATCTGGTCGCGTACGTGTTCGGCAACATGGGCGCGTTCCTGGTGGTGGAGGCGGTGGCGCGCTCCGAAGGCTCCGAGGCCACGTCGGCGTTTCGCGGCCTGGCGCAACGCTCGCCGCTTCTCGCCCTCGCGATGCTGCTGTTCCTGCTGTCGCTCGGCGGCATCCCGTTCGTCGCCGGCTTCTGGGCCAAGCTCTACGTCTTCTGGGCGGCGGCCGAACGGGGACTCTACTGGCTCGTGCTCGTCGGAGCGGTGCTGACGGTCGTGGCGCTCTTCTACTATCTCGTCGTCGCGCGCAGCATGTATATCGAGGCGCCGACCCGGCCGGGCCGCGTACCGGTGTCGCCGGCGCTGGCGCTCTCGGTGCTGCTCTGCGTGCTCGGTGTCGTCGTGCTCGGCGTGTATCCGAAGGGCGTTGTGATGGCCGCCCTGCGCGTCGCCAGCCCACTGTTTTAAAAGGGGGCCTAGAAGGGCCCCCTTTACCCCCCGGGCGGCTCGGAGCGGCCCGGGAAACCCGTGCCGCTCCTCGATCGACGGCTCAACCCGTAGCGTTTCCCCCGATCTTCCGGCGCCCCTGCTCGACGGCTTGACGCGGTGTGCTAGCGGGAGTAGCTTTCTGTACCGACCGGTTGGTACAGATGACGACGACGAAGACGGCCCAAACCCCGAGCCCGACCGCGAAGCCGCGCGACGGCAAGACGACCCGCGAGGCGATTCTCACGGCCGCGCTGCGGCTGATGCACGTGCACGGCTACAACGCGACGTCACTGGACGATGTGCTGCGTGAGAGCGGTGTCGGCAAGGGCAACTTTTACTATCACTTCCGCAGCAAGGAAGAGCTGGGCTACGCCATCCTCGAGCAGATCGTCACCGCTTTCGTCGAGCACACGCTCGAGCCGTGCTTCTCGGATCCGACCGAGCCGCCGCTGGCGCAGATCGGCTGCTTTCTCGACCGCGTCGTACAGGCCCAGCGGGACCGCCAGTGCCGCGGGGGCTGTGCGATGGGCAACCTCGCCTCAGAGCTGTCCGACGTGCACGAGGGATTTCGCAAACGCCTGGCATCGGTGTTTACCACGTGGCACGTCCGACTCGCGGAGGCACTGACGGAAGCGAAGCGACGTGGTCATCTCGGCGTCGCGTGCGACCCCCAGGCCAGCGCGCGGTTTCTCGTGGCCTCGCTCGAGGGCGCCATCCTGTTGACGAAGCTCAGCAAGGACATTGGAGTGATGGAGCAATGCGTGGGGGAACTGAAGCGGTACCTGACGGCTTACGAGGTACGGACATGACGGTGTCACCCGAGTCGCGTGTCGACGTCGACGCCGGTCTCGTCGAGGCGTTGCGCCGCGAGGACGCCGACGCCGCCGAGCATCTCGTCGAGCGCTTCGGCGATCGCGTGTACCGGCTCGCGCTACGCATCACGGGCAGCAACGAAGACGCGGAGGAAGCGGCGCAGGACGCGCTCTGGACGGCCGCTCGGAAGATCAACACGTTCAAGGGCGAGTCGGCCTTCGGCAGCTGGCTGTACCGCATCGCCGCGAACGCCGCGTACCAGAAGCTGCGCGCGCGCCGCGGTAAGTCGCGCGAGATCGCGCTCGACGACGTCCTGCCCGCCCTAGACGGCGACGGCCGGCACTTCGAGCCGATGGCCGATTGGTCCGAGCGCGTCGACGAGCGCGCGCTGACCGGCGAGCTTCGCGAAGTGCTGGAGCGCGCGATCGATGGACTGCCGGACGACTACCGCACGGCGCTGGTCATGCACGACGTCGAAGGCTTGTCGAATCCTGACATCGCGGAGACGCTCGGGATCAGCCTGCCCGCGGTGAAGTCCCGCGTGCACCGGTCACGCCTGTGGGTCCGCAAGCAGCTCTCCGAGTACCTGCAGCCGAGCTGACGCGGCGACCGGACGACCCTCGAGAGTTGACGCCCGCCTGCGCGCTGTGGTTCCATAGGCGACTGTCACTCCAACATCCGAGAAAGGCTGAACGCGCATGGAAGCCGTGATCGCGACGGGCGGTAAGCAGTACCGCGTGACGACGGGGCAGGTCATTGCCGTCGAGCGCCTCGCGGGCGACAAGGGAGCGACGGTCGAATTCGGCTCCGTGCTGCTCGTCAACAAGGACGGCGAGATCATCGCGGGCGCCGACCGCCTCGCGAAGGCGAGGGTATCGGGCGAGGTGGTCGCGCAGGGCCGCGGCCGCAAGGTTCGTGTGGTGAAGTTCAAGCGTCGCAAAAACTATCGGCGGCACCACGGCCACCGCCAGGCGGCCACCAGCGTGCGGATCACGAAGATCGAGGTCTGAGGCATGGCTCACAAGAAGGGTGTCGGCAGCTCCCGCAACGGCCGGGATTCGAACCCGCAGATGCTCGGCGTCAAGCGGTTCGGCGGTCAGTTCGTCACGGGCGGTAGCATCCTCGTCCGGCAGCGCGGCACGCGGTTTCGTCCGGGCCTGAACGTCGGGCTCGGCTCAGACGACACGCTGTTCGCGAAGATCGACGGCTACGTACGGTTCGAGCGCCGCGGCGACAACCGGTACGTGAGCATCGTCACCAGCCCCGCCTGAGCGCGCCAGCGGGCGCTCCGCCCGCCCTGCCGACGGCAGGAACGCGAGCACCGAGATGTTCGTCGACGAGATCGACATTTTCGTCAAGGGCGGCGACGGGGGCGCCGGCTGTATTTCCTTTCGCCGCGAGAAGTTCGTGCCGCGTGGCGGCCCCGACGGTGGCGATGGCGGCGACGGCGGCTCCGTCTTCCTCGAGGCCGATCCTGCGCTCAGCACGCTCCTGGACTACCACTACCAGCGCCACTATCAGGCCGAGCGCGGCCGGCACGGCGAGGGCAGCAACCGCTCGGGGGCGTCCGGTGAGGACCTCGTCCTGCGCGTGCCCGTCGGCACGGTCGTGACCGATCGCGAGTCCACCGAGCTTCTCGGGGATCTCGCGCAGGCGGGGCAGCGCCTGCTGGTGATCCGCGGCGCGCGCGGCGGCCGTGGCAACGCGCGGTTCGCATCGTCCACCAATCAAGCGCCCCGTCGCGCGGATCTCGGCCGGCCCGGCCCGGGCCGCTGGCTGCACCTCGAGCTCAAGCTGCTCGCCGACGTCGGCGTCGTCGGTTTCCCCAACGCAGGAAAGTCGACGCTGGTGTCGCGGCTATCGGCGGCGAAGCCGAAGATCGCCGATTATCCGTTCACGACCCTGGCGCCGACGCTCGGCATCGCGCGCGCCGACGCCGACCGCTCGTTCGTGATCGCGGATCTGCCCGGGCTGATCCCCGGCGCGGCCGAGGGCAAAGGGCTCGGGCACCAGTTTCTGCGCCACACCGAGCGCACGCGCCTGCTCGTCCATTTGCTCGATCCCGATCCGAACACGGGCCGTGAGCTGGTCGAGGATCTGGAGGCGATCAATGCGGAGCTGGCCGCGTACTCGTCGGAGCTCGCCGCGCGACCGCAGATCGTCGCCGTGAACAAGGCCGATCTGCTCGCCGGCGCCCCCGAGCGACGCCGCGAAGTCGAGCGCGTGCGCGCGCGCTGCGCGGACGCGGACCAGCCGTTTTTCCTCATCTCCGCGGCCACCGGCTTCGGCCTGCGGGAGCTGATCGGCGCGATCGCCGCGCGCCTGGACGCCACCGGATGGCTCCGCGCCGCCAGCTAGGTCGCGTCCGTCGGCTCGTCGTCAAGGTTGGCACCTCGCTGATCACCGAGCCTGGCACGGGCCCGGATCCCGACCGTATCGCCGCGCTGGCGACCGAGCTGGCGGGCGCGCGTGACGGACGCGAGGTCGTGCTCGTCACCTCCGGCGCGATCGCCACGGGCATGGCGCGCCTGGCGCTGCCGACGCGACCCCGTTCGATTCCGGAGAAGCAGGCCGCGGCGGCGGTCGGGCAGTCGGCTCTCATGTGGCACTACGAAGCGGCCTTCAAGCGCCACGGCGTGGCGGTGGGCCAGGTGCTGCTGACCGCGCAGGATATCGCCGACCGCGCGCGATATCTCAACGCGCGCAACACGCTCCTCGCGCTGCTGCGGTTCGGCGTGCTACCGGTCGTGAACGAGAACGACACGGTGGCGGTCGAGGAGATCAAGGTCGGCGACAACGACAACCTGAGCGCGCTGGTCGCCTCGCTGATCGATGCCGATCTGCTGATCGTCCTCACCGACGTCGAGGGGCTCTACACCAGCGATCCCACCGGCGATCCCGGGGCCCGCGTCATCGACTCCGTCGAGACCGTGACCGACGAGATCACGCGTCTCGTATACGACGGCACCGGCGCCGGCGCGGTCGGCGGCATGGCCACCAAGCTACAGGCCGCGCAGAAAGCCGCGGCTGCCGGCGTGCCGATGATCATCGCCAGCGGGCGCAAGCCGGGCGTGCTGGGACGGGTCCTCAAGGGTGAGGCCGTGGGAACGTATTTCGCGCCCAAGGCCGACCGTCTCGGCGCGCGCAAGCGCTGGATCGCCTTCGCCGTCACGCCACAGGGCCGCCTCACGGTTGACGCCGGGGCGTTGCAGGCTTTAACTCATCATGGAAAGAGCCTGCTGCCCTCGGGGGTGGTGGATGTCGAGGGCGACTTCGCGGCGGGCGAGGTGGTGGCGCTCGTGGGAGATGGACGGGAGTTTGCGCGGGGGCTCGTTAACTTCGATGCGGGTGAGCTGCGCCGCATCCGCGGCGCCAAGACGCGCGAGATCGCGACCCGACTCGGCTACAAGAGCTTCGACGAGGTCATCCACCGCGACAATCTGGTGATTCTGTGATGATGGGGGGCCCCGAAATGGCCCCCCAAACCCCCCAACGCTCCGAGCGCCCCGGGGAACCCGTGGCGCTCGTCGGTTAAACGGGAGCCGGCATGGACGTCAGGCAGCTGGTGGAATCGAAGGCGCGGGCCGCGCGAGCGGCGGCGCACGCGCTCGCGATCGCGGGCACGCGCGTGAAGGACGAGGCGTTGATGCAGATGGCCCGCGCGCTCGAGGAGAAGAGCGCCGTCCTGCTCGACGCCAACCGGACCGACCTCGAGCGCGCGCGGACGAAGGGGCTCGCGCGCGCGTTCGTCGATCGCCTCACGCTGACCGAGCGGCGCATCGAGGAGATGGCCAACGGCCTGCGCCAGATCGCCGCGCTGCCGGACCCCATCGGCACGGTCGTGGAGTCGTGGCGGCGCCCCAACGGTATCGAGATCTCCCGCGTGCGCGTGCCCCTCGGCGTCATCGGATTCATCTACGAGTCGCGCCCGAACGTCACCGCCGACGCCGCCGGCCTGTGTGTGAAGTCGGGGAACGCGGTGCTGCTGCGCGGCGGCAGTGAGGCCATCGAGTCCAACACGCTGATCGCCGCCGTGCTGGCCAAGGCGCTCGAGAAAACCGGCGCGCCGCCGGACGCCATCCAGTTCGTCGAGGTCACCGACCGGGACGCGGTGGCCGCCATGCTGGAGCAGGATCGCTATCTCGATCTCGTCATCCCGCGCGGCGGTGAGGACTTCGTGCGCTGGGTCGCCGAGCGCTCGCGCGTGCCGGTGCTCAAGCACGACAAGGGCGTGGTCCACGTCTTCGTCGACGCCGGCGCCGATCTCGACATGGCGACGGCCATCGTGCTGAATGCCAAGACGCAGCGGCCGTCGGTCTGCAACGCGCTCGAGACGCTGCTGGTGGACAGCGCCATCGCGGCGCGCTTCCTCCCGGCAGCGGCGGCGCGATTGGTGGACGCCGGCGTCGAGCTGCACGGCTGCGCGCGCACGCGAGCGCTGGTGCCGGCGGCGCTGCCGGCCACGGAGGCCGACTGGGACGCGGAGTATCTCGATCTCGTGCTGGCCGTACGCGTCGTCGACGGCCTGGATGAAGCGCTGGCACACATCCGCGCGCATAGCACGGGCCTCGCCGAGGCGATCGTCACCACCGACCTCGGCCGTGCGCGCCGCTTCACGCGCGAGGTCGACGCGGCGGGCGTGCTCGTCAACGCTTCGCCGCGGCTACTCGACGGCGGCCAGTTCGGCATGGGCGCCGAGATGGGGATCTCCACGTCGCGGGTGCACGCGCGAGGGCCGGTGGGCGTGCGCGAGCTGACCACGACGAAGTTCGTAGTGCAGGGCGACGGTCAGGTGCGGGAATAGCGCGAGTGCCGCGTACCGCGGTCTTCGGTGGTTCCTTCAATCCCATCCACTACGGTCATCTGCTGCTGGCCGACGATCTCCTCGAGATTCTGAGCCTCGACCGCGTGCTGTTCGTTCCCGCCAAGCATCCGCCGCACAAAGATCCATCCCGGCTCGCGCCGCCGGAAGAACGGCTCACGATGGTGCGCCTGGCCACACAGGGTCATCGCGGTTTCGAGGTCTCCGACATCGAGCTCACGCGGCCGGGGCCCTCGTTCACCGTCGACACGCTCGCCGCGCTCGCGCGACCCGGGCAGACGCTCTTCGTGATCGTCGGCTCGGAGACGTTTCTCGACCTGCTGTCCTGGCGCGAGCCGCGCCGGGTCGCGCAGCTCGCCCGTCTGGTGATCGTGCCGCGCGTGGGCAGCCCCTTCGATCGCGAGAGCGAGGCGGCGCAGAAAGTCCTGCGCGAGATCGGCGTCGAGGGCGGCTTCGTGACGGTGGACGGCGGGCGCGTGCCCGAGCGCGGCGTGATCGTCTCCGCCGCCGCATCGATGCCGATTTCCGCCTCGGAGCTTCGCCGGCGCGTGCGCGAGGGACGCTCGCTGGCGTTTCGGCTGCCGCCCGCGGTCGCGGACTACATCCGGACGCGCGGGCTGTATCGGGAGTCGCCCGCCTGATGGCGGGACCCTCCGGCGAGCGCAAGGTGCGGCGCGCGGCGCGCGCGGCGCTCGACAAGAAGGCCATCGACCTCACCGTGCTCGACGTCCAGCACGTATCGTCCGTGACCGATTACTTCCTCGTGTGCAGCGGGCGCTCGGCGCCGCACGTGAAGACGATCGCGGAAGCGATCCGCGACGAGCTGAAGACGGACGGCGTCCGGCCGATGCACGCCGAGGGGCAGGCGGAGAGCGGCTGGGTGTTGCTCGACTACGGTGACGTGCTCATGCACGTCTTTCTCGAGGACACGCGCGCGTACTACGCGCTCGAACGTCTGTGGGGGGACGCGCCCTCGCTGCCGGTGTCGTCGGTCATCGAGGACGGCGCTTGACGACGTCTGGGACAAAAGACGCCCCTTGACCGGCTAAGGTTGACATCGCCTCATGTCGCGCCCCGGTCGACGTTCTTGCACGGTGGACAAACGTGGACAAATGTGGATAAACAAACGCGCTCCCGTCTTGCGCGTCGCAGGCGCCGCGTGCTAGCGTACGATAATTCGGGATGCACGCGACGTTCGGTTCTGTGCCGCGTGTTCTGACGGAGGTCGTGATGAGGAAAGAACGACTGACGCAGTTCAGGAAGCGCCTGATTGAGAAGCATCGGCAGCTCGCCGACGAAGTCGGGCGCACGGCGCTGTACGGCAAGGATCAGGAAGACGACTCCATCAAGGACCTCGGCGACCAGGCGAACACCGCCTACACGCGCGAATTCTTCTTCGAGCTCGGCAACGGTGATCGTCGCATCCTCCGCGATGTCGTCTCCGCGCTGCAAAAGATCGACGATGGCTCGTTCGGCAACTGCGAGCGCTGCGGCGAGGCTATCGGCGACAAGCGTCTGGAGGCGCTGCCCTTCGCGCGCTACTGCATCGATTGTCAGCGCGTGATCGAGCAGGAGGAGCGGATGGCGGCCGGCTAGCCGCGCGCTTCGCCCGCCGTCGCCTCCCGCCTCATGTCGCTCGCGTCTCTTCGTGCCTCACTCGACTCTCTTCTCGCCGCCGGCCATAGCGCCCTGCGCCTGCTCGGGCTCGAGCGCGCGCCCGCAAGCGGCGAGAACGATCCGCAGGCCGTCGAGGCGATGCGCGCCGCCGAGGCGGCACGGGCGGGCGGCCACGTCGAGGAGGCGCGCACGCGGTTCCGCTACATCGTCCAGCGCTGGCCCGCGCACGTCGGCGCACTGCACGCGCTGCGCGATCTCGCGGTGGAGGCGCGCAACTGGGACGAGGCGATCGCGCTCCAACAAAGCATTCTGGCGCAGGTACCCTCACGCGAGCGGCACGCCGAAGCCGAGTGGCTCGCCGCCGGCTACTACGAGCTCGGACGCCTCGAGCTGGCCCGCGGCGAGGCGACCGCCGCCGTCGGTCATTTCCGCGCCGCCCTGCGGGCCGACCGCGATTTCGTGCCGGCGTCGGTCGCCCTCGGCGATGCCCTGGAGGCGGCGGGCGATCCGCGCGAGGCCGTGCGCGCCTGGGAGCGCGCCGCCGAGACCCATCCGGTGCTGCCGTTGCTCGCGCGCCTCGAGCGCGCGTATCGCGAGCAAGACCGCCCCAGCCGTATGATCGCGCTCTACCGCGCGGCGGCCGAGCGCGCGCCCGACGATCTCGCGCTCGCGGCGGCGTTGGGACGCGTGTACTTCGAGCTGGAGATGCTGGACGAGGCGGCCGACCAGTTCGAAAAGATCGAGGTGCGCGCGCCCGATCTGCCGACGGTGCACGCGTTCCTCGGGGCAATCTTCGAGCGCCGCGGTGAGACGCGCGAGGCCTTCGACGAGTACCGCCGCGCGCTGCGTCTGGCGCACGGCTTCGACTGGCCGCACCGGTGCACGGCGTGCGGCGCCGGCGCGCCGCGCTGGCAGGATCGGTGCGACGCCTGCCGGCGCTGGAACACGCTGCGTCCCGCTTCCGCACGCTGAGCGTTGTCGTGCGCGCCTGGGCGGTGGCCGCGCTCGATCTCGTCTTCCCCGCGCGCTGTCCCGTGTGTGAGGCGACGCTCGGCACCGGCCGCCGCGATCCGCTCTGCGGCGCATGCTGGAGCGGCATCACCCGAATCGAGGCGCCGTTCTGCTCCCGCTGCGGCGTCCCGCTCTACCGGCTGGAGGGCCCCGTGCCGCCCCTCGATGTCGGGCATGAATGTGGCGTCTGTGCGACGGCGCCGCCGGCATTCGACTGGGCGCGCGCCGCGGCCCGGTACGAGGGCCCCCTGCGCGAGGCGGTGCACCGCTTCAAGTTCGGCCGCCGCGTGACGCTCGCGCGGCCGCTGGCCGCGCTGATCGTGGAGGAGTGCGCGGCGGCCGTGCCGGCGGGCGCCGTGATCGTCCCCGTGCCGCTGGCGCGCGAGCGAGAGCGCGAGCGCGGATTCAACCAGGCGTCTTTACTCGCCGAGCGGTTGGCGCGCGCGCTCCACGCCCGGTGGCGCCCGCGCTGGCTCGCGCGCCCCCGTGCGACCGCGCCCCAGACGGCGCTGGATGCGACCGAGCGCCGCGCCAATGTCCGCGGCGCCTTCGTGGCGTCGACCTCGGCCGCCGGCGCTGATGTCGTGCTGGTGGACGACGTCCTCACCACCGGCGCCACCGCGGCCGAATGCGCGCACGCGCTGCGCGCCGCGGGCGCACGCTCGGTCGGCGTGCTGACAGTTGCTCGTGTGTCGTAAGGGGCCGTATAATTTGCTCCGATCGTAGGGAGTTCGTAATGTTCGCCCCACAAGGAGCTCTTCCATGGGTATTCGAGTCGGCGTCAACGGATTCGGCCGCATCGGGCGTGTGTTCTTCCGCACGGCGCTCGAGGCGAGCGGCGATATCGAAGTGGTCGGAGTCAACGATCTGGCGGATGCGAAGACCCTGGCGCACCTGCTGAAGCACGACTCTGTCCACGGTGGGCTCAAGGCGGAAGTCACCTCCAAGGGCGAAGCGATCTTCGTGAACGGGCGCGAGATCCGTGTGTGCGCCATCAAGGATCCCGCGGCGCTGCCGTGGAAGGAGCTGGGCGTCGACGTCGTCGTCGAGTCCACGGGGATCTTTCGCGACACCGCCACCGCGAGCAAGCACATCGCCGCCGGCGCCAAGAAGGTCATCATCACGGCGCCCGCGAAGGACCCCGACGTCACCGTCGTGCTCGGCGTCAACGAGAAGGCGTACGATCCCGCCAAGCATCGGATCATCTCGAACGCATCGTGCACGACGAACTGCCTGGCCACCACGGCCAAGGTCCTCGACGACAAGTTCGGCATCAAGCGGGGCTTCATGACCACGGTGCACTCGTACACCAACGACCAGCCGATCCACGATTTCCCGCACAAGGATCTGCGCCGCGCGCGCGCGGGCGCGGTCAGCATGATCCCGACGACGACGGGCGCCGCCACCGCGGTGGGGCTCGTGCTGCCGAAGCTGAAGGGCAAGCTCGACGGCATCGCCATCCGTGTTCCGACGGCCAACGTCTCGGTGGTGGACCTTGTCGCGGAGCTCGATCGGCCGGCCACGCCGCAGACGGTGAACGACGCGTTCCGCGAGGCGGCCGCGGGCTCGCTGCGCGGCATCCTCGATGCGACGGATGAAGAGCTGGTCTCCGCGGATTTCAACGGCAACCCGCACTCCTCGATCGTCGACCTGCCGTCCACCGCGTTCGTCGACGGCAATCTCATCAAGGTGCTGGCCTGGTACGACAACGAGTGGGGGTACTCGTCGCGCGTGCGGGACCTGATCAAGTTCATCGGCAAGACACTCTGACCTTGCCGAAGCTGACGATCGAGCACCTGCCGCTGGCGGGTCGACGCGTCTTCGTCCGGGCCGACCTCAACGCGCCCCTCGAGGACGGCGCCGTCGCAGACGACACCCGGCTGCGCGCGGTGCTCCCCACTCTGCGGTTCGCCCTCGATCACGGCGCCGCCGTCGTCCTCGCGTCCCACCTCGGCCGCCCCAAGGGCGGGCCGGACCCCAAGCTTTCACTCAGGCCCATCGCGGACCGCATGGGCACGCTGCTCGAGCGCTCCGTGCCGCTCGCGCCGGATTGCGTGGGCGAGGCCACGCGCTCGCAGGCGCACGCGTTGAAGGCCGGCGAGGTGCTGCTGCTCGAAAATCTCCGGTTCCATCCCGAGGAGGAAAAGAACGACGACGGCTTCGCGCGTCAGCTGGCCGAACTCGCCGACTGCTACGTCGACGACGCCTTTGCGGCGGCGCACCGCGCCCACGCCTCGATCGATGCCATCACGCGGCATCTGCAACCAGCCGCGGCCGGGCTGCTCATGCAGCAGGAGCTGTCCGCGCTCGGCCGCATCCTCGAAGCGCCGGCGCGACCACTCGTCGCCGTGCTCGGCGGCGCCAAGGTCTCGGACAAGGTCGCGCTCGTCGAGCATCTGATCGGCAAGGTGGACGCGCTGCTGATCGGTGGCGGCATGGCGTTCACGTTCCTGCGCGCGCTCGGTCACGCCGTCGGCCGCTCGCTGGTGGAGCCGGAGCGCATCGAGACGGCGCGCGCTGCGCTCGAGGCCGCGCGGCGTCGCGGCGTGCAGCTCACGCTGCCGGTTGACGCCATCGTCGCCGATGGGATCGACAGCGCCATCGGCCGCCCGGTCGGCATCCGGGAGATCCCCGAGACGCAGATGGGCCTCGACATCGGGCCCCGGACCGTCGAGCGGTTCACGGCGGTGCTGGCCACGGCCAAGACGATCATCTGGAACGGACCGATGGGCGTCTTCGAGAAGCCGCCGTTCGCGGCGGGCACCGTGGCGATCGCGCGCGCGGTTGCCGACGCGCCCGCATTCAGCGTGATCGGCGGCGGCGACACCATCGCCGCCGTCAACGCCGCCGGCGTCAGCGACAAGATCGGTTACATCTCGACCGCGGGCGGCGCCTTCCTCGAGTTCCTCGAGGGGCGGACGCTGCCCGGCGTCGCCGCTCTCACGGAGGCCGCCTGATGCGCACGCCGCTCGTCATCGGCAACTGGAAGATGGTCGGCACCCTCGCGGAGGCACGGCCGCTCGCCACCGGCATTCGCGACGGTCTCAAGCGGTTCAAGGGCGTCGACGTCGTCCTGTGCCCCCCGTTCACGGCGCTGGCCGTCGTCGGCGAGATCGTCCAGGGCACCGCCATCGGGCTCGGCGCGCAGAACTGCCACCATGAAGCGTCCGGCGCCCACACGGGTGAGATCGCCCCGCCGATGCTCGTCGAGCTCGGCTGTCGCAGTGTGCTCGTCGGGCACTCCGAGCGACGGCGCGAGATGGGCGAGACCGATGAGCTGATCAACAAGAAGGTCACCGGCGCGCTGACGTTCGGTCTCACGCCGGTGCTCTGCGTCGGCGAGACCGCAGAGGAGCGACGCCAGGGCCTGACGTTCACAACGGTGGAGGGGCAGCTGCGCGCCGGCCTGGCGGGACTGGATACCGCGAGCGTCGCCCGGGTGGTCGTCGCCTACGAGCCGGTGTGGGCGATCGGCACGGGCGTGAACGCCACGCCGCAGCAGGCGGCCGAGGTCCACGGCTACGTGCGCGGGCTTCTCTCGGAGCTGGCGTCCAAGGAAGTCGCCCAGAGCCTTCGGGTTCTGTACGGCGGGAGCGTGAAAGCGGACAATGTGGAGGCGCTGCTGGCCGAGGGCGAGATCGACGGCGCCCTCGTGGGCGGGGCAAGCCTCAATGCGCAGGGGTTCGTGTCCATCGTGAAGAAGGCGGCGCGCGGCGTCGCCACCTCGAGGTGAGTCGATGTTCATCGCGCTGACGATCATTCACGTCTTGATGTGCTTTGGCATCATCGCCATCGTCCTGCTGCAGGCCGGCAAAGGCGCCGACATCGGGTCGGCGTTCGGCGGCGCCGGCAGCCAGGCGGTGTTCGGCTCGATGGGCACGCCGACCGTGCTGGGCAAGATCACCGGTGCGATCGCGATCATCTTCACGCTCACGTCCTTCTCCCTCGCGATCCTCGGCGGCGAGCGGTCGTCGTCGGTCGTGCGCGAAGCGCCTCCCGTCTCGGCGCCGGCGCCGGGGAGCACGGCGCCCTCGACGTCGGCGCCCGCTCCCGCCACGCCGCCGGCGTCGTCGAAGTAAGCGGAGGATCGGGGTGCGCTGGCGCGCTTCGCGACGGGCCTTCGCGGCCGTCAGTCTGCTCGCGATACTGGCAACAAGCTGCTCGCGCGGCTCCGACAGCGCGCTTCCCAGCGCGGCGTCCGCGGCGGGCGTCACGCCGGCGTTCGGCGACACGTTCATCGACTCGCTGCTCGGCAACATCTCGAGTCTCATCCCGACCATCACCAGCGACGGCGCCTCGCTCGAGGTGGCGGGCCAGATCTACTCGGGCCTCGTCACGTTCGACAAGGATCTCAATCCGGTGGGCGATCTGGCCGAGTCCTGGGAGTTCAGCCGCGACTGTCGCGACCTGACGTTCCGACTGCGGCCCGGCGTGAAGTGGCATGACGGCCAGCCGTTCACGGCCGACGACGTTGTCTTCACCTGGCAGACGATCATCGATCCGAAGGTGCCGAGCCCCTACAAGGCGGAGTACGAGAAGGTGGAAAGCGTGCGCGCCGAGGGACCCGGGGTCGTGCGCGTCCATTACTCCCAGCCGTTCGCGAAAGCGTTGTCGAACTGGGCCACCGGGATGCTGCCCAAGCACCTGCTCGAGCGCTACGTGCGCGAGGGCCGCATCAAGGAGGCGCCGCAGAACTGGTCCGCGCCCGTCGGCACCGGCCCGTATCGATTCAAGGAGCTGCGCTCGGGCGAGAAGATCGTGCTCGTCTCGAACCCGGACTACTGGGACTCTCGGCCGTACGTCTCGCGCATCGTCTACCGCATCATCCCGAGCCAGGCCACGACGTTCCTGGAGCTCAAGGCCAAGGGTGTCGACGCGACGTCGCTCACCGCGCTGCAGTACAAGCGGCAGACCGACTATCGCGCGTTCGAGAACGCCTTCAGGAAGTTCCGCCACCCGGGCAACGGGTATACGTACGTCGGCTTCAACCTGAAGGATCCTCGCTTCGCGGATCCCCGCGTGCGCCACGCCTTCGCCCACGCCATCGACAAGCGTGAGGTCATCGACGGCGTCCGCCTCGGCCTGGCCCGCGAGGCGACCGGCCCCTACAAGCCGGGCACGTGGGTCTACACCGACAAGGTCACAACGTATCCGTACGACATGAACAAGGCGCGGGCCCTGCTCGCCGCGGCCGGGTGGAAGGAGCGGAACTCCGACGGGCTCCTCGTGAAGGACGGCCGACCGTTCACGTTCGAGCTGCTCACGAACCAGGGCAACGACGAGCGCAAGAAGGTCGCCGAGATCGTGCAGGCACAGCTGCGGGAGCTGGGCGTCGGCGTCGAGATCCGAACGCTCGAGTGGGCCGCCCTGCTCAAGGAGCACATCAAGAAGCGCAACTTCGACGCCATCGTGCTGGGTTGGGGCATCGGCATCGACCCCGACCAGTACGTCGTCTGGCACTCGTCGCAGATGGCCAATGAGAAGCTGAACCACATCTCGTATTCCAATCCGGAAGTCGACCGCATGCTCGAATTGGGCCGCACGACCTGTGTGCGGGAAGAGCGCGTGAAGTATTACCACCGGCTCCAGGAGCTGCTCGCGGAAGACCTGCCGCTCATCTTCCTCTACTTCTCCGACGCGCTGCCCGTCGTCTCGTCGCGCATCCACGGCATCGACCCGGGTCCGAACGGCATCCGCTGGCACCAGGACAGGTGGTTCGTGCCGAAGCCCATGCAGCGATACACGGCGGGCTGACCGCTGTTCGGGTACGCGCTCCGCCGACTGCTGTTCGCCGTCCCGCTGCTGATCGGCATCACGTTCATCTCGTTCGTCGTCATCCATCTGGCGCCGGGCGACCCCACGGAGATCCAGTCGGGCGACCTGAACCCGCTGCAGCAGCAGTCGCTCCAGGAGCTGCGCAAAATCTACGGGCTCGACGACCCGCTGCACGTGCAGTACTGGAACTGGCTCAAGCGCATCGTCTTCCTCGACTTCGGCCGCTCGTTCGCGCCGCATGGGCGTCCGGTCATCCAGATGATCCGCGAGCGGCTGCCCATCACGCTGGCCCTCAACGTCGTCGAGATGCTGATCATCGTGGCCTTGGCGGTACCCGTCGGCGTGACGTCGGCGACGCGGCAGTACTCCACCTTCGACAAATCGACGACGGTGTTCGTCTTCCTGGGATTCGCCACACCGGATTTCTGGCTCGCCGTCATTCTGCAGATTCTCTTCGGGGTCCATCTGGGGTGGCTGCCGATCTCGGGCCTGCGGCTGCCGGTCTGGGAATACCTGCCGTTCTGGCAGCAGCAGTGGGACTTCGCGAGCCATCTGATCCTGCCGATCACCGTCGCGACGTTCGGCGGGCTGGCCGGCTTCTCCCGCTACATGCGTCAGTCGATGCTGGAGGTGATCCGGCAGGACTACGTGCAGTCGGCGCGCGCCAAGGGCCTGCCGGAGTCCGTCGTCATCGGCAAGCACGCGCTGCGCAACGCGATGCTGCCGATCGTCACGGTGCTCGGCCTCTCACTGCCCGGGCTCATCGGCGGCAGCGTGATCGTGGAGACGATCTTCGCGATTCCCGGCATGGGACAGCTGATGGTGCAGGCCGTGTACGAGCGCGATTACCCGGTGATCATGGCCAATCTCGTCATCGTCGCGACACTGACGCTGGTGGCCAACCTCATCGCGGACCTGTCCTACAGCCTGATCGATCCACGCATCCGCGTCAGCCGTCGCGGGCGACGGTGAGCGGATGAAGGCGTTCTGGCGCGCGCTTGCGAAGAACCGGCTCGCCCTCATCGGCGGCGCGGTCGTGCTCGTGCTCGCAATCATGGCCGTTGGCGCGCCGCTGCTGGCTCCGCACGATCCGAACAAGCCCGACGTCAAGCGAATCCTCGATTCGCCGTCGTCCCGCCACTGGCTGGGCACCGACCAGATCGGTCGCGACGTCCTCTCGCGCATGCTGTACGGCGCGCGCGTGTCGCTGGCCGTCGGCTTCGTGTCCGTCGGCATCGCCACCGCCATCGGCATCGCCCTGGGGGCCGCCGCCGGCTATCACGGCGGCATGGTCGACGCGGGCGTGATGCGTCTCGTCGACCTGATGCTCGTCTTCCCGCGCTTCTTCCTGCTGCTGGCCGTCCTCGCGTTTCTCAAGCCATCGATCTGGACGATCATGGCCGTCATCGGCCTCACCGGATGGATGGGCGTGGCGCGTCTCGTGCGCGCGGAGTTTTTGGCGCTCAAGGAGCGTGAGTTCGTCGTCTGGTCACAGTCGATCGGGGCCAGCGCGCTACGCATCATCTGGCGCCACATCCTGCCGAACGCGATGGCGCCGGTGCTCGTCGCCATGACACTCGGCATTCCCGCCGCCATCCTCACCGAATCGGGCCTGTCGTTCCTCGGCCTCGGCGTGCGCCCGCCGTACGCGACGTGGGGCAACATTCTGAACGAGGGCAAGGAAGTCATCGAGCTCGCGTGGTGGCTGTCGATCTATCCCGGGCTCGCGATCCTCATCACCGTGCTCTCGTACAACCTGCTCGGCGAGGGCATTCGCGACGCGCTCGATCCGCGCCTACGGCAGAGCGTCGGACGGTTTGGCGTGCGCGGACGTTAAGGTATACTTCGCCCCTGTCCACGGGCCGAAGTGGCGGAACTGGCAGACGCGCACGTTTGAGGGGCGTGTGGGGCAACCCGTGGGGGTTCGAGTCCCCCCTTCGGCACCATGAATCGCGACGTGTAGAGCCCTCCGCTTCATCCCGCACGCGCCACATCTCGGCATCGCGCGAAGCGCCCCGGCATTGCCGGGGCGCTCGCTCATCCGCGGCGACGACGCCGTTATCGCGAAACGCAGCGACCGTTGACCGCCACTTCGCTCGGCCCACACGGCGCGACGGGCACCGCGGACTCCAGTGTAGCGGGGCTTGCGCTGATACCCGGGCTCGAGCTCGGGCTGCTGCCCGCGCTCGACGGGCTGCCGCCGGTACCGGCGCTCGACGAGCTGCCGCTGCTTGCCGCCCCCGAAGCACCCGCCGGCGCGCCGCCGGATGCGCCCGCGGCACCCGCGCCGGCACCGCCGGCACCGCCGCCGCCACCGGAGCCGGAGCCGTGCGCCAGCGCTGCCGTCACCGGGACGAGCAGCAATGCCACCGCAAGTAGGAACGACAAAACGGTCTTCGTTTTCTTTCTCATTCGATCCTCCCTCGCCGCTCCTCCAACCGGCGAACATGAATGTGGCCGGGGTGCACGCAGCAACGGAAATGCCACCGTGCGCACCGCGCAATGGGGGCGGCGTCCGTGCGGTCGCAGAAGCGGCGTGGCATAATGAGCGGGTTTTGAGGACGCGAATGGAGCTTCCCGTCGTCGAGCTTGGTGAGCGCAAACCACCGTGGCTCAAGGTGCGCGCTCCCGGCGGACCGAATTACCTCCGGCTGAAGCGACTGATGCGCGATGCGCGCCTGCACTCCGTGTGCGAAGAGGCGCACTGTCCGAACATCGGCGAATGCTGGGAAGACGCGACCGCGACTTTCATGATCCTCGGCGACGTCTGCACGCGGAACTGCGGCTATTGCGCCATCGCGCATGGTCGCCCGACGTGGGAAGACCGCGAGGAGCCCGAGCGCATTGGGCACGCGGTGCGCGACCTCCAGCTGGAATACGTCGTGGTCACCTCGGTGAATCGTGACGATCTCGCCGACGGCGGCGCCGCGCACTGGGCGGCCACCGTCCGTGCCGTGCGGCGCCACGCCCCGCGCTGCCGCGTCGAGGTGCTGATCCCGGACTTTCAGGGCGACGCCGACGCGCTGAGGACCGTGATCGACGCGGCGCCGGACATCCTCAATCACAACACGGAGACGGTGCCGCGCCTCTATCGGGTGGCCCGCCATGGCGGACGCTACGAGCGCACGCTCGAGCTGTTTCGCCGCGCGCGCGCCGCGGAGCCCGCGCTGCCGACGAAGTCGGGCATCATTCTCGGCCTCGGTGAGGAGCGCGAAGAGCTCGTGACGACGATGCGCGACCTCGTCGCCGTCGGCGTGTCCATTCTCACGCTCGGGCAGTACCTGCGTCCATCGGTGCAGCACCTCCCGGTGATCCGCTACTACCGGCCGGAGGAGTTCGCCGAGCTGGCCGAGATCGGGCGCGCGCTCGGCTTTGCGCACGTCGAGGCGGGGCCGCTGGTCCGCAGCTCCTATCACGCGAAGAAGCAGGCGGACGCGGCGGAGACACGCGGCTAGATGGAATACCTCCCCATCTTCCTGACCTTCGCGTTCGCGGCGGGCGTGGCCGGCGCGCTGCTGGGCATTCCCGCGCTGCTGGCGCCGCGGCGCCTGACACCGGCGAAGCTGGCGCCGTTCGAGTGCGGCAAGGATCCGATCGCGGTGAGCGAGGGACGGTTTCCCATCAAGTTCTCGACGGTCGCGATCCTGTTCATCCTGTTCGACATCGAGCTGTTCTTTCTCTGGCTCTGGGCCATGCTCTTTCGTCGCCTCGGCTGGTTCGGCTTCGTCGAGATGATGGTGTTCCTGGGGGTCCTGATGCTGGGGTATCTCTATATCTGGCGAAAGGGAGGGCTCGAGTGGGAGTAGGCAGTTTCTTCACGTCGCGGCTGGACGAGGCCATCGGCTGGGCCCGCAAGTACTCCATCTTCCAGTACCCGTTCGTGACCGCATGCTGCGGCATGGAGTACATGGCGACGGCGTGCTCGCATTACGACGTCGATCGCTTCGGCGCGGGGCTGCCCCGGTTCTCGCCGCGTCAGGCCGACGTGCTGTTCGTCGTCGGCACGATCTCGCACAAGATCGCGCCCGTGCTCAAGCGCATCTACGAGCAGATGACCGAGCCGAAGTGGGTGGTCGCCTTCGGCGTCTGCACGTGCACGGGGGGGTTCTACGACAACTACGCCACCGTGCAGGGGATCGACACGATCATTCCCGTCGACGTCTACATTCCGGGCTGCCCGCCGCGTCCGGAATCGGTCATCGACGGGCTCATGAAGCTCCAGGAAAAGATCGCGGTCGGGACCCAGAGGTACTAGGACGGTGGACGGCGCGGCGATCCTCGAGCGGCTGCGCGCGCGCCTCGGCTCGTCCGTGATCGAGACGCATGCCCAGCACGACGATCATACGGCCGTGATCGACCGCGCGGCGCTTCCGGCCTCGCTGAGTCTGTGTCGCGACGATGCCGACCTCGGCTTCGACATCCTCATGGACCTCACGGCGGTCGACTATCAGAAATTTCCCGGCCGCGAAGACGGCCCCCGTTTCGAGGTCGTCTATCATCTCTACTCGCTGCGTTGGAACCATCGTGTGCGGATCAAGGTCCGCGTCGACGAGGATGACGCCGTGGTGCCGACGGCCGTCCCGCTCTGGCCGATCGCCGACTGGTTCGAGCGCGAGGTGTGGGACATGTTCGGCGTGCGCTTCGAGGGCCACCCGGACCTGCGCCGGCTGCTCATGTACGAGGAGTTCGTCGGTCATCCGCTGCGCAAGGACTACCCGATCAATCGGCGTCAGCCGCTGATCGGTCCCCGGATCTGAGCGTGGCCGAGACCACGCGCCGCGAGATCATGCTCGGCGAGGGGAGCGGCACGGGCACGGGCCAGAACCTCACCGTCGGCATGGGCCCCGCCCATCCGGCCATGCACGGGATCATCCGCATCCTCGCCGAGATCGACGGCGAGATCATCCGCAAGGCGGACGTCGAGATCGGCTATCTGCACCGCGCCTTCGAAAAAGACTGCGAGGTCGGCGGCTGGAACAACGCGATCCCGTACACGGATCGCCTGAACTACGTCTCGCCGCTCATCAATAACTTCGCCTACGCCAATGCCGTGGAGAAGCTCCTCGGTATCGACGTCACCGAGCGGTGCAAGTACATCCGCACGATCATGTCGGAGATCTCGCGCGTGTGCGACCACCTCACGTGCGTCGGCGCCTCGGCCATGGAGCTCGGGGCCTTCACGGTGTTCCTCTACATGATCAAGGCGCGCGAGTTCCTCTGGGAGCTGATCGAGGACGTGACGGGCGCGCGGCTGACGATCTCGTACGGCCGCGTCGGCGGCGTGAGGGCGGACCTGCCCGACGGCTTCGAGGCCAGAGTGCGCGCCGCGTTCAAGCAGACGCGGGAGGTGCTGGACGAGGTCCACCGCCTGCTCACCGGCAACCGGATCTTCATGGACCGCATGGTCGGTGTCGGCGCGCTGTCGCGCGAGGAGACGATCGGCTACGCGATCACCGGCCCGCTGCTGCGCGCCGTCGGCGTCGGCTACGACGTGCGACGCGCGTCGCCGCACTGGGCCTACGACCGCGTGGAGTGGGAAGTGCCGACGCAGAAGGACGGCGACAACTACTCGCGCTACCTGGTGCGCATGGCCGAGATGGAGCAGTCGATGCGCATCGCGGAGCAGGCGCTGGCGACGATCCCCGGTGGACCGATCAACGTGGATTTCCAGGGACGTCCGATCGACCCGGACACCTACGTCGACCTGGGCAAGCAGGGCAAGACCGAGGGATTGCTGCTCCTGCCGATCACGCTGTCCCCGAACCTCCAGGGCCAGAATCGTACAGCGCTCGAGCGCGTCACCGCGCACGACAAGCGCGTCGTGCTGCCGCCCAAGGAGACGGCCTACGGCTCCATCGAAGGTCTCATGAACCATTTCATGCTGATCATGGAGGGCTACGGCATCCGGCCGCCGCAGGGCGAAGCGTACTTCGCCTCCGAGGGCGCCAACGGCGAGCTCGGCTTTTACGTCGTCTCCGACGGCGGCGACCGACCCTATCGCGTGCGCTGTCGTCCGCCGTGCCTGCCGCCGATGGCGGCCCTGCACCGGATGATCGAGGGTGAGATGATCGCCGACCTCATCCCGACGTTCGGCTCCGTCAACATGATCGGTGGTGAGCTGGATCGATGACCGCGCCCGTCTCGTTCTCGGCTGAGCAGCTCGCCGAAGTCCGCCGGCTCCAGGCGCTGTACCCCGACAAGCGCGGCGCGCTGCTGCCGGTGTTGCACATGGCGCAGGACACCTTCGGCTACATCTCGCTCGAGGCCGAAGCGTACGTGGCGGGCCTGTTCGAGGTCTCGCCCGCGCACATCCACGAGGTCGTCACGTTCTACACGCTGTATTTCCAGCAGCCCAAGGGCCGCCACGTCGTCGCCGTGTGTCACAACCTCTCCTGCCATCTCGCCGGCGCGCAGGACATCCTGCGTCATCTCGAGACGCGACTCGGCATCCGGCGGGGCGAGACGAGCGAGGACGGCCGCGTGACGCTGCAGGCCGTGGAGTGTCTCTGCGCGTGCGAGGCCGCGCCGATGGCGCAGGTGAACGACCGCTACGAGCTGAATCTCACGCCCGAGAAGTGCGATCGAATCCTGGAAGCCCTCCGCTGATGGCTGAGCTCGTTCTCATGCGCAACTTCGACCGTCCCGACTCGCACACGCTGACCGCGTATCGGAACGCCGGCGGCTACAGGGCGTGGACGAAGGCCCAGACGATGGAGCCCGCGGCCATCGTCGACGAGGTCAAGAAATCGAACCTGCGCGGCTTGGGCGGCGCGGGCTTTCCTACGGGCATGAAGTGGTCGTTCATCCCCAAGACGCACACGGGGCCGGTCTACCTCGTCGTCAACGCCGACGAGGGCGAGCCCGGCACGTTCAAGGACCGCTACCTGCTCGAGCGCGATCCCCACGCGCTCCTCGAAGGCATGCTCATCACGGCGCGCGCGATCCGCTCGGCGCTGGGGTTCGTCTACATTCGCGGCGAATACGTTCAGCCGTGGCGTCGGTTCAGCGCCGCCGTGAAGGAAGCCTACGACGCGGGCCTGCTGGGGCAGGGATTCGACGTCGTGGTCCATCGCGGAGCCGGCGCGTACATCTGCGGGGAGGAAACAGGGCTCCTCTCCTCGCTGGAGGGGAAAAAGGGCTGGCCCAAGATCAAGCCGCCGTTCCCGGCGATCAAGGGCGCGTTCGGCCAACCGACCATCGTCAACAACGTCGAAACGCTCTGCTGCGTGCCGCCGATCGTCGAGCGCGGCGCGGCGTGGTTCGCCGGACTCGGCACCAAGACGCAGGGCGGTACGCGGATGTATTCCGTCTCGGGCCGCGTGAAGAGTCCAGGCGTGTACGAGGCGCCTGTGTCGATCACGTTGCGGCAGCTGATCGAGCGCGCGGGAGGGGTGAGCGGCACCGGCCGGCTCAAGGCGGTGGTGCCCGGCGGCGGCTCGGCGGCGATCCTCACCGCCGACGAGATCGACGTCACGATGGACGTCGACGGCCTCAAGAACGCGGGCACGATGGTGGGCTCCGCCGGCGTGATCGTGATGGACGAGAGCGTGTCGATACCCGAGGCCCTGTTCGTACTCGCGCGCTTCTACGCGCACGAGTCGTGCGGCCAGTGCACGCCGTGCCGGGAGTCGACAGGCTGGATCGAGAAGATGGTCCATCGCATCGTCGAGGGCCACGGCCACAAGGACGATCTCGACACGATCCTCGACGTCGCCAAGCGCGGCGGCGGCACGACGATCTGCGCGTTCTACGACGGCGCCATCGGGCCCTACATCTCCTACATCGAAAAATTCCGCAGCGAGTTCGAGACGCTATGCCGAGGGTGACGACGTGCCGAAGCTGACCATCGACGGTAAAGAGATCGAGGTCGAGGCGGGCACCAACCTCATCGAGGCGGCGCGCCGGCTCGGGATCGACATCCCGCATTACTGCTACCACCCCGGCCTTTCGATCGCCGGCCAGTGCCGCCTCTGCATGGTGGACATCGAGAAAACGCCGCGGCCGACGATCGCGTGCAACACGTCCGCCGCCGACGGCATGGTCGTGCACACGCAGACCGACCGCGTGACGGAAACGCGGCGGTCGATCATGGAATTCCACCTGATCAATCACCCGCTCGACTGCCCCGTGTGCGACCAGGCCGGCGAGTGCTGGCTGCAGATCTACTACATGAAGCACGGGCTGTACGACCCGCGGATGACGGACGAGAAGGTGCACAAGCCGAAGGCGGTGCCGCTCGGGCCGCACGTGATCCTGGACGCCGAGCGCTGCATCCTCTGCTCGCGCTGCGTGCGGTTCTGCGACGAGATCACCGGCACCGGCGAGCTCGGCATTTTCAACCGCGGCGACCATTCCGAGATCGGGCTGTTCCCGGGCCAGGACCTCGAGAACAACTACTCCGGTAACGTCGTCGACATCTGTCCGGTGGGCGCCCTGACGGACCGCGACTTTCGCTTCCAGGTGCGCGTCTGGTATCTGGACACGACCCCGTCGATCTGCCCCGGGTGCGCGCGCGGCTGCAACGTGGACGTGCACATCAATCGCAAGCGGCCCCACCACGCCGGTGGCCGGCGCGTGGCGCGGCTGAAGCCGCGCTTCAACGCGGCCGTCAACGCGTGGTGGATCTGCGACATCGGCCGCCACGGCTTCGGCAGCGTGGACGATCCCGATCGCATCCGGTTCGCGCGCCACGAGGGGGTCGACGTGCCGCGGGACGAGGCGCTCGGACTGCTCGTGACCGCGTTGCGCGATCACGCGCCCGAGGAGATCGGCATCATCGCGTCGCCGGATCTCTCCAATGAGGACCTGTTCGCGTTGCGGCGGCTCGCCGACCACCGCGGCATCCGCCACGTGGCGTTCCGGGTGCCGCCAGCTGCGCCCGGCGCAGACGACGACTTCCTGCTGCGCGCCGACCGCCACCCGAATGCGCGCGGCGCGGAGGCCATCGGCATCGAGACGGACGCGGCTCCGATCCTGGCGCGGGCGCGCGCCGGCGGTCTCAAAGTGCTGTGGGTGATCCAGCACGATCTCACGGCGTGTGGGTGGGCCGCGAGCGACGTGGCGGAGGCGCTGAGCCGCGTGGACACCGTGGTGTTCACGGGCACCAACGACAACGGGATGAGCACGCTCGCGCCGCTGGTGCTGCCGCTCGCGGCGTGGGTCGAGCGCGATGGCACGTTCACCAGCTTCCTCGGCCGCGTCCAGCGCTTCCGCGCGGCGGTGGAGCCGCTCGGTGAGGCGCTCGCCGCCTGGGATCTGCTCGGTCGTGTCCTGCACGCCCTCGGCGGTCCGGCGCCGCTCGGTCGCGCCGAGCTGTGGTTTCGCGAGCTCGCGAAGGCGGTGCCCGCGTTCGCGGCGCTCACGTATCAATCGATCGGATCCGACGGCGCGATGCTCGCCGGCGCGCTGCCCACGACCGCCCCGGAGCCTCCGGGCCGGCGCGTGCCGACGCCGGCATGACCGCGGCATTGGCCGATTTCGGCATCGCCTTCGCGCGCGTGGCCGTCGTGATGCTCTTCGTCCTCAACGTCGCCGCCATCCTCGGCTGGGTCGAGCGCAAGCAGTCGGCGATCATGCAGGACCGGATCGGCGCCAACCGCGCGTCGATCTTCGGCCTGCGCGTCATGGGGCTGTTCCATCCGCTGGCCGACACGCTGAAGATGCTCACGAAGGAGGACTTTCTCCCCGCGCGTGCCGACCGCCTGCTCTTCGTGCTCGCGCCCTTCGCCTCGGTGTTCTTCTCGCTCGTCGCCTTCGCGTCGATTCCGTTCGGTGACACGCTGCGTGTGGGCGACCGTGTGATCCCGCTCCAGGCGATCACGCTCAACGTCGGCGTCCTCTACGTCTTCGCGATGCTCTCGCTCGGCGTGTACGGCGTGATGATGGCCGGCTGGTCCTCGGCCAACAACTACGCGTTGCTCGGGGGGCAGCGAGCGGCCGCCCTGATGATCTCTGCCGAGATCGCCATCGGCGCCTCGATCATGGGCGTGGTCATGTGGTACGGCTCGCTCAACCTGCAAGACATCGTGCGCGCGCAGGGCGACTTGTTGTTCGGCTGGATTCCGAAATGGGGGATCCTCACCCAGCCGCTCGCCTTCATCCTGTTCGTCACCGCCGGCATCGCGGCCACCAGGCGGATTCCGTTCGACATGCCGGAGGGCGAGTCGGAGATCATCGGGTACTTCGTCGAGTACAGCGGCATGAAGTTCGGCATGTTCCTCATGACGGACATGGTCGAGACCACCGTGCTGGCGGGGCTCTGCACGTCGCTATTCCTCGGCGGCTGGCAGGTGCCGTACCTGCTCGCCGACGGTTTCCATTTCCCGTGGGGCGCGATCGTCGGGCTCGGCCCGCTGACGGTGACCCTGCTGCAGGTCGGGTCGTTCGTGACCAAGGTGGCCGTCATGATCTTCGTGCTCATGCTCATCCGTTGGACACTCCCGCGCTTCCGCTACGACCAGGCGATGCGTCTGGGCTGGCTCGGGCTGTTCCCGCTCTCGATCCTCAACATCGTTGTGACCGGCGCGGTGCTGCTGGCGTGGGGAGCCCGAACGTGAAGGTCGCCCAGCGCTTCTATCTCCGGGAGGTCGTGTCGGGGCTGATGCTGACAGCGGGCCACTTCTTCCGCAACATGGGCAAGCACATCGCGCGCGCGCTCGGCCGCCGGGATGCTCGCGGCGCCGTGACGATTCAGTATCCGGACGAGCGCCGGCCGCTCGCGCCGCGGCTGCGGTCGCTGCACCGGCTGGTGCGCCGCGAGGACGGCTCGCCGCGCTGCGTGGCGTGCATGATGTGCGAGACCATCTGTCCGGCGCGGTGCATCTACATCGTCGCCGACGAGCACCCGAACCCCGAGATCGAGAAGATGCCCGAGCGCTTCGACATCGATCTCGGCAAGTGCGTGTTCTGTGGGTTCTGCGTCGAGGCCTGCCCGGAGGACGCCATCCGGATGGACACCGGCATTCTGGAGTTCTCGTCGTACAGCCGGCTCGGAATGATCTACACGAAGGAGATGCTCCTGGCGCTCGAGCCGGCGGGGCCCGACGGCGTTCCGCGCTCACCCGTGCCGATCCCGGCCGACCGGACCGTGTGATGGGCGCCGTCGTCTTCGTGCTGCTCGCGGGCGTGGCGGTCGGCTCCGCGCTGGGGCTCGTGCTCAGGCGCAATCCCATCCATGCTGCGCTGTTCCTCGTCGTCAACCTCGGCACGGTCGCCGTGTTCTATCTCACGCTCGGCGCGCAGTTCCTGGCCGTGGCGCAGGTGGCGGTCTACGCGGGCGCGATCATGGTGCTGTTCTTGTTCGCGATCTTCGTCCTGATCCCGGGCAAGGAAGAGACCGGCCCCGATCCGCGGCGCGCGTACCGGCTGCTCGCGCTGCCCGTCGGCGCCGTGTTGCTGGCGCTGCTCGTCGCCGTCGTGGCGATCGGCACGCGCGGGCGAGCCGCCGCCGGGCCGGCGCCCGACGGCGTGGAGGCTATCGCGCGGCTGCTGTTCACCGACTATCTCTTTCCGTTCGAGCTGACGTCGGTGCTGCTGCTGGCGGCGATGGTGGGCGTGCTGCTCCTGGCGCGTCGGCGAGAGGGCTGACAGGAACATGGTCCCCGAGTCCTGGTACCTCGGGCTGTCGGCGGTGCTGTTCTCGATCGGTGTCGTCGGTGTGATCGTGCGCCGCGACCCGCTCATCATCTTCATGTCGATCGAGCTGATGCTCAACGCGGGCAACCTCGCGTTCGTGGCGTTCGGCCACCGGCTCGGCTCGGCCGACGGGCAGGCGGTCGTCTTCTTCGTGATGGCGGTGGCCGCCGCGGAGGTGGCGGTGGGGCTGGCCATCATCGTCGCCATCTTTCGGCTGCGCCGGCGCCTCTCGGTGGATGATCTGAGCCTGATGCGCTGGTAGTGCGAGCCGCAGCCCGTTCGACGGGCGAGGCGAGCCTGTGATGGAGCTGGGAGTGCGAGCCGCAGCCCGTCGCGGGGCCGTAGTGCGAGCCGAGCCGCAGGCGAGGCGAGTCTGCGTGAGTCCCCGCCGTGCGAGCCGAGCCTGTGAGTAGATATAGAGTAGTGGGCAGGGGGTAGGGCATGGCCAAGACAATGACGCAGAAGGCGGCGCCGGGGCTCGGGCTCGATGCCGACCTTGCGCGCAAGCTGCTGCGCGACATGATGCTGATCCGCCGCTTCGAGGAGAAGGCGGCGGAGGCGTACGCGCTGGGCAAGATCGGCGGGTTCCTGCATCTCTCGATCGGCGAAGAGGCGGTGGCGGCGGGGGCGACCTCGGTCCTGCGCCCCGACGACTACGCCATTTCCACGTACCGCGAGCACGGTCACTGCCTCGTCAAGGGCTCCGATCCGCGCCGCGTGATGGCCGAGCTGTTCGGCCGGGTCGACGGGTTGAGCAAGGGCAAGGGCGGCTCGATGCACCTGTTCGACAAGTCCACAAACTTCCTCGGCGGTCACGCCATCGTCGGCGCGCACCTGCCGCTGGCGGCCGGCGTCGGCTTCGCCATCAAGTACCGTGGCGGCGACCAGGTCATCGTGTGCTTCTTCGGCGACGGCGCCGTGCCCGAGGGCGAGTTCCACGAGGCGCTGAATCTCTCGGCCCTGTGGAAGCTGCCGGTCATCTGGATCTGCGAGAACAACCGCTACGCCATGGGCACCTCGCTCGAGCGCGCGCTGGCCCAGACCGAGATCTACAAGTTCGGCGAAGCCTACCGCGTGCCCGGCGAGCCCGTCGACGGCATGGACGTGCTGGCCGTGCGCGAGGCCGTCGGGCGCGCGGTGGATCGCGCGCGACGCGACAAGACGCCGACGCTGCTCGAGGCGCGCACGTACCGCTTCCGCGGTCACAGCATGCGCGACCCGGCGGGCGCCGTGTATCGCACGAAGGAGGAGGTCGAGCGCGAGAAGCTGCGCGACCCGATCATCCTCTTCCGCGATCGCGCGCTGAAGGCCAGCGTGCTGTCCGAGGACGATGCGAGGAAGATCGAGAAGGACATCAACGACCTCCTCGACGAGGCGGTGGCGTTCGCCGACGCCTCGCCGGAGCCGCCGGCCTCCGAGCTCTTCGCCGATATCTTCAAGGAGCGCGGCTGAGATGGCGGTGATGACCTATCGCGAGGCGCTGAACCAGGCACTCCGCGAGGAGATGCGTCGCGACCCCGATGTGTTCGTCATGGGCGAGGAGGTCGGCCTCTACGAGGGCGCGTACAAGGTCACGCAGGGCCTGCTCAAGGAGTTCGGTCCCAAGCGCATCGTGGACACGCCGATCGCCGAGTCCGGCTTCACCGGCGTCGGCATCGGCGCCGCCATGGTGGGCCTGCGGCCGGTCGTCGAGATGATGACGTTCAACTTCGCGCTGCTGGCGCTGGACCAGATCGTGAACTCGGCGGCGAAGCTCAACTACATGTCGGGTGGCCAGTTCAACGTGCCGATCGTGATCCGCGGTCCCGGCGGCCCCGCGCACCAGCTCGCCGCGCAGCACTCGCAGTCGATGGAGGTGTACTTCTACCACGTCCCCGGGCTCAAGGTCGTGCGGCCCTCCACGCCGATGGACGCCAAGGGATTGTTGAAGTCGGCGATCCGCGACGATAATCCTGTCATCTTCATCGAGTCCGAAACTCTCTATAACGTCAAAGGAGAAGTTCCGGAGGACCCCGACTTCCTCATTCCGCTCGGCGAGGCGGTGGTGCGACGCGAGGGCACCGACGTGACCGTGATCGCCTACATGGGCATGATGTACCGCGCCATGGAGGCGGCGGAGGAGCTCGCCAAGGACGGCATCTCCGTGGAGATCGTGGACCCGCGCACGCTGCAACCGATGGACAAGGACACGATCATCGGCTCGGTGCGCAAGACCCATCGCGCGGTGGTGGTGGAGGCCGGCGCCGGATTCGCCGGCATGGGATCCGAGATCGCCGCGGAGATCACCGAGGACGCCTTCGACGATCTCGATGCTCCCGTGGAGCGCGTGACCGGCGCCCAGGCGCCGATGCCCTACGCGCGTAATCTCGAGCGCGCCAAGACGCCGACGAAAGAAAAGATCATGGATGCCGTGCGCAAGGTCTGCTACGCGAACGGGGGCCGCTGACATGGCTATTACGAAGGTGGTAATGCCAAAACTGTCGGAGGCAATGGAGTCCGGGAAAATCATCAAGTGGATTAAGAAAGAGGGAGAGCGGGTCCAGAGCGGCGATATTTTAGCCGAGGTCGAGACGGACAAGGCCGACGTCGAGATGGAGGCGTTCGGCGGCGGGGTGCTGCGCAAGATCCTCGTTTCGGCCGGCGACAAGGCGGCGGTTGGCTCCCTCATCGCGGTCATCGCGGACGAGAGCGAAGACATCAATTCGGTCGTCGGCCAGGCCGGCGGCGGCGCGCCGGCGCAGACCGCGGCCGCGCCGAGCGCCGCGAAGCCGGCCGTGGCCGACCGGCCGGCCGCCGCCCCGCCGCAGCCGAAGAGCGAAGATCACGCGGCGCGGACACCAGCGCCGAGCCGGGGGCCGGAGGCTCCGACGAGCCCGCGCGTGGCGGAGGTCGTCGCACAGCAGCCCGCCGCGACGATGGCGCCCGCACGGCCGAGCGCCGATGGTGGCCGCGTGAAGGCGTCGCCGCTGGCGCGCAAGATCGCGGCGCAGTCGGGTGTCGATCTGAAGCTGATCCAAGGCAGCGGCCCGGGAGGGCGCATCGTGCGCCGCGACGTCGAGGCCGCACAGTCTGCGCCGGCGGCAGCCGCGACGGGCCCGGCGCTCCGCCCCGCGGCGCAGCCGACCGTCACCGGTCCGGAGTTCGAGGACGTGCCGCTCACCGCGATGCGCTCGGCCATCGCCAAGCGGATGCCGCTCTCGAAAGCGCCGGTGCCGCATTTCTACGTGACGTCGGAAGTCGCGATGGATCGCGCCTGGGTCCTGCGCGAGGAGCTGAACGCCCTCGACGGTCAGCCGAAGGTCTCGGTCAACGATCTGATCATTCGCGCGTGCGCGCTGACGCTGCTGCAGCATCCCGGCGTGAACGCGTCGTTCCAGGGCGACTCGATTCGCGTCTTTCACCGCGTGCACATGGGCATCGCCGTCGCGCTGGAGGAGGGGCTCATCACGCCCGTGCTGCGTGACGCGCACGCCAAGTCGCTGGCGCAGATCGCCGTCGAGGCGCGTGATCTCGCCGAGCGCGCGCGCCAGCGCAAGCTGCGCGCGCAGGAGCTGTCCGGGGCGACGTTCTCCATCTCGAACCTCGGGATGTTCGACGTCCGCGACTTCTCGGCCATCATCAATCCACCCGAGGGCGCGATCCTCGCCGTCGGCGCCGTGCGCCGGGTGCCGGTGGTGACGGAGGACGGCCTCGGGGTTGGCCGCCGCATGGCGATGACGATCTCGTGCGATCACCGCGTGATGGACGGCGCGATGGGCGCACGCTATCTGCAAGACGTGAAGAAGCTCCTCGAGGAGCCTTTGAGGCTGCTCGTCTAGCGATGGCCTCGCAAAAGTTCGACGTCGTCGTCGTCGGCACAGGACCCGGCGGGTACGTGTCGGCGATTCGCGCCGCGCAGCTCGGCCTCACCGTCGCCACCGTCGAGGATGATCGGCCCGGTGGCGTGTGTCTGAACTGGGGCTGCATCCCGACCAAGGCGCTGCTACGCAACGCCGAGGTCGTCCACCTGTTCGAGAAGGCCGAGACATTCGGCATCACCGTGCAGGGCATGCAGGCCGACTACGCGGCGGCCGTGCAGCGCAGCCGCGGCGTGGCCGACCGCATGGCCAAGGGCGTGGAGTTCCTGTTCCGCAAGAACAAGATCACGCTCTTTCCCGGGACCGGGTTGCTCAAGGCGAAGAACGTCGTCGAGGTGAAGGGCAAGGACGGTACTGCCACGACGCTCGAGGCCGGCCGCGCCGTCATCCTGGCCACGGGCTCCGAGCCGAAGTCGCTGCCCGGTGTTGCGATCGACGAGAAGCTGGTGATCTCATCCAACGGCGCCGTCCGCAACGAGGCCAAGCCGAAGTCCATCATCGTCATCGGTGCCGGCGCCGTTGGCGTGGAATTCGCCGACGTGTATCGCTCCTACGGCGTGGAGGTCACGCTGCTCGAGGCGCTGCCGCGCATCGTGCCGATCGAGGACGAGGAGGTCAGCGCGCAGCTCACGCGCAGCCTCTCGCGGCGCGGTATCACCATCAAGACCGGGGTGAAGGTGAGCGCGGTGAAGCCCGGCGGCGCCGGCGTCGTGGTCGACACCGACGGCGGCCGGTTCGAAGCCGAGCAGGTGCTGATGGCCGTCGGCCGCGGCGCCCGCACGAAAGGTGTCGGCCTCGAAGCGCTCGGCGTGGCGATGGAGCGCGGCTTCGTCAAGGTCTCGCCGACCATGGAGACGTCGGTCAAGGGCATCTATGCGATCGGGGACATGGCCGGCGCACCGCTGCTGGCGCACAAGGCGATGGCCGAAGGCGTGGTGGCGGCGGAAGCGATCGCCGGCAAGCATCCGCGGCCCGTCGACTACGGCAACGTGCCGTCCTGCACCTACTGCCGGCCGCAGGTGGCCTCGATCGGTCTCACGGAGGCGAAGGCGAAAGACGGCGGGCGCGAGGTCGCCATCGGGAAGTTTCCGTTTACCGCCAACGGCAAGGCGGTGGCGCTGGGCGAGACCGAGGGCTTCGTCAAGGTCGTCGCGGACAAGAAGACGGGCGAGATCCTCGGCGTGCACATCATCGGTCCCGAGGCGACGGAGATGATCCACGAGTTCGCCGTCGGACGCACGCTCGAGGCGACGGTGGACGAGATCATGCACACGATCCACGCACACCCGACGCTGTCCGAGGCCGCGCTCGAGGCCACGCTGGCCGCGCTCGGCCAGGCGATTCACATCTAAAGGTCGGCTCAGCCGCCGAGCTCCGTGAGCAGCGCCTTCGCCGCACGAAGGTCGCGCGTGTCGAACCCTTCCGTGAACCAGGCGTAGATCTCCTCGAGCTGCCGGCGCCCCTCGTCGCGCCCGCCTCGCGCGGCGAGGAGCCGTGCCAGGCTCATCGTCGCGCGCAGCTCGAGCGACCTTTCGGATCGTCGGCGCGCGGTGTCCAGCGCCGTGCGAAACCGGCGCTCCGCCTCGTCGGCGTTCGACGCCGCCTCCTTGAGCAGCAGCTCGCCCTCGAGTCGCCAGATCTCCGGCGCCAGGAATGCCTCGCGATTGGTTTCCGCGATCGAGGCCAGGGCTCGTAGACCCTCGGCGGGGTGGCCGGCCTCGAGACACACCTCGGCCAGGACGCAGAGCGAGAACACCTGGCGCCACTTCGCCGTCGGCACGCGCGTCACGCGCTCGTGCAGGTCGGCCAGCACCGCGGCATCGAGGCGCGAGGCGGCGGCGGCCGCCGGCACCACGACCGCGACGTCGGCCCATGGAACGAATCCATAGGTCTCGACCAGCGCCAGCAATCGTTGCGCGGTCTCGGCGGCGCTCGCACGCTCGCCGCGCTGGTACTGCAGCCAGGTGACGAACCAGAGGACGATGACCATCGTGGACGGCTGTCTGAGCTCCTCGGACAGACGAAGGGCGTCGCGCGCGTGCTCGACGGCGCGGTCGGGGTAGCCGAGAAGCCAGCGGGCGATCGCGAGCTGATAGCGGCAGCACGCGCCGGGATCGTGGCCGGCGTAGAGGAATGCCTGCGAGGCGTGCCGCTCTCGATGGTACAGGGCGATGCCGCGCTCCATGTGGGGAACGGCAGCTCGTGCATCGCCCATGGCGACGAGCGTCGGCCACAGCGCGTGGTGTGCTTCGACGAGACGCCCGCTGTCATCACCCGCGCTCGCGTCCTCGAGCAAGCGCTCACCCTTTTCGCGGGCCGCCGCATAGCGTCCGAGGTTGTAGTCGATGAACCACAGTCCCCACAACGCCGGGAAGCGGCGCGAGGTGTCGCCGAGTCGCTCGACCAGCGCCAATGCGCGTGAGTACAGGGCCGCAACCTCGGGCGCCGTGGCGCTCTTCAGCGCGATCAGCACGGGCCCCAGGGCGATGTGGAAGTCGAGCGCCGCCGACAGGGTCTCCGGCGTCTCCGGTAGCGCCGAGAGGATGCCGAGGGCGGCCTGAAAGAACTCGATGGCTTCTCGGTGCGCCGAGCGCCCGACCGAGCGCTCGCCGGCCAGGCGCAGGTAGTGCAGCGCCTTGTCGGTGAGCCCGCCGCGAGTCGCGTGATGTGCCAGGACCTCCACCTGCTCGATGAGGCGGTCGGCGTGCAGGCGCTCGAGCGCGTCCACGACCGCCGCGTGCAGCGCGCGCTTTCGATCCTGCAGCACGCCGCTGTAGGCGATCTCGTGCGTGAGCGCGTGCTTGAACGTGTATTCGAGATCTGGAAAGAGTCGCGTCTCGTAGAGGAACTCCGCGGTCTGCAGCGCGGTCAGGGCCCCGCGCAGCTCATCGCCGGTGATCTCGGTGATCGATTCGAGCAGCGCGACAGGGACGTCCTTGCCGATGACGGACGCCGCCTGCAGCAGGCGCTTGAGCTCGGGCGGCAGGCGATCGATCCGCGCGGCCAGGATGGCCTGCACGGTGGCCGGCATCTGGATGCTGTCGATCGAGCGCGTCAGCCGATAGGCGCCCGGCTCGCCGAGGAAGGCGCGCGTCTCCACCAGCGTCCGGACGCTTTCCTCGAGAAAGAGCGGATTGCCTTCGGTGCGCGCGATCAGCAGGGGCTTCAGGGCCCGCACAGACGGATCGTCGCCGAGCAGCCCCTGCAGCAGCTCGTCGGCGCTCTCCGGCGGCAGCGGATCGATCCGCAGCTGCCGATAGTAGGTCTTGCTGCCCCAGCCGTGACGGTACTCGGGCCGATAATTGACGGCGAGCAGGATTGGAGCCGTCGGCAGGCTCTCCACCAGGCCATCCAGAAAAGCCTGCGTCTCGGCGTCGATCCAGTGGAGGTCCTCGAACACGAGCAGCAGCGGCTGGATGCGGCTCTCACGCAGGAGCAGACGCTTGGCGCCATCGATGGCGCGCCGCCGGCGCTGCGCCGGATCGAGGCCGAGAAACGCGTCGTCGGGCGGCAGCGCATCGAGCAGCCAGGACACAGCGGGCACCGCGTCCTCGAGCGTCCGGTCGAGCGTCAGCATCGTCCCGGTGACCTTGGCGCGCACGCTCCTCGTGTCATCGCGGTCGTCGACGCGGAAGTATCCACGCAGGAGATCGGCGAGCGGCAAGAACGGGGTCGCCTTGCCATACGAGACCGAGCTCGCTTCCCGCACCAGCCAGCCCTGCGTCTGGTGCGAATGAACGAACTCGTAGAAGAGTCGCGACTTGCCGACGCCCGGTTCACCGACCACGGCGACGATCTGTCCCCGACCGCGCTTGGCCTGCTCGGTCGCCTGGCGAATTTGCCCGAGCTCCGGCTCGCGCCCGACGAAGCGCGTGAAGCCCCGCGCCCGCGCCGCCTGCAGGCGGGTTCGCGCGCCCGCCGCCCCGACGAGCTCGAAGATCTCCACGGGATCCGCAAGGCCTTTCACCGGCACCGGTCCGAGCGGCTTCACCTGCACGAAGCCTTCGGCAAGGCGCAGCGTTTCGGCGGTCAGCCGTATCGCGCCCGGCGGAGCCAGCTGCTCCATCCGGGCGGCGAGATGCGTCGTCTGCCCCACCGCCGTGTAGTCCATCCGCAGATCGCTGCCCACCGTGCGCACCAGCACGTCGCCGGAGTTGAGTCCCGCGCGCACCTGCACCTCGATGCCCTGGCTGCGGCGCAGCTCCTCCGCGTAACGGCGGATGGCATCCTGCATGCGCAGCGCCGCGTAGCAGGCGCGGACCGCATGATCTTCGTGCGCGAGCGGCGCGCCGAAGAGCGCCATGATGCCGTCGCCCATCACCTGGTTCACGGTGCCCTCGTAGCGATGAACGGCCTCCATCATCCGCTCGAGGACGGGATCGAGCAGCTTGCGGGCCTCCTCCGGATCGCGCTCGGCGAGGAGCTCCATCGAGCCTTTCAGATCGGCGAAGAGCACCGTGACTTGCTTGCGCTCGCCTTCGAGCGCCGTCCGCGACGTGAGGATCCGTTCGGCGAGATGCTTGGGCGTGTGGACGGCCACGCCGGCGACGCGCGCGTCCGCGCCGCGGTCGTCGGGCATCAGGCGCGTTCCGCACCCGTTACAGAAACGGCTGCCGGCGGGATTCGACTGGCCGCACGCCGGACAGCCTGCGGCCAACCGGGCGCCGCAACCGTTGCAAAAGCGCGCGACGACAGGGTTGTCGTGACCACACTGCGGACAGGTCATCGACGCGCAGCCTAGGGCGAGCGCACATCGAGGTCAAGGAGACCGGCTTCGCGCTACACTGCCCTCATGGACTTCGAGCTCACCGGCGAGCAGCAGGCGCTGCGCCAGCGCGCGCGAGCGCTGGCCGATGGCACGTTCGCCGAGCGCGCCGCGCACTGGGACGCCAGCGAGCAGTATCCCTGGGACAACATCAAAGATCTGGTCGCCGCCGGCTTCATGGGCATGACTGTACCCACGGCGTACGGCGGCGGCGGCCGGCCGCTGCTCGACGTCATCCTCGTCATCGAGGAGGTCGCGCGTGTGTGCGGCATCACCGCGCGGATCGTCGTGGAAGGCAACCTGGGCACGGTCGGCGCGCTGAACGCCTACGGCACGGACGCGCAGAAGCGCCGCTGGTTTCCATGGGTGCTCGAGGGCGAGAAGCCGGCCATCGCGATCAGCGAGCCGGCGGCGGGCTCGGCCGCGACCGACATGGAAACGCGGATCGAGGAGACTGCGAGCGGCTATCGGATCGACGGCCACAAGTGCTGGATCACCGGCGCGGGAACATCACGACTCTATCTCGTCTACGGGCGCTTCGGCGGGCGCGCCGGTGCCGAGGGCATCGGCGGCGTGTTCGTCGAGCGCGAGACGCCGGGCTTCCGCATCGGCCGGCGCGAATTCATGATGGGGCTGCGCGGGATCCCGGAGGGCGAGCTGCACTTCGAGCGCTGCGAGGTACCGAAGGACAACCTGCTGGTCGGCCCCAGCGATGGCTTCAAGAAGCTGATGGCCGCGTACAACGGTCAGCGGCTCGGCGCGGCCACGGTGGCGCTCGGTCTGGCGCAAGGGGCCTACGAGAAGGCGCTCGCCTACGCAACGGCGCGCCGGCAGTTCGGACGTCCGATCGGCGATTTCCAGGGTATCCGGTGGAAGCTCGCCGACATGGCGATCAAGATCGACGCCGCGCGCCTGATGATCCACCGCGCGGCCGCCCGCGCCCGCGATCGCTTCCCCGACGCGCTGGAGGCGGCGAAGGCGAAGACGTTCGCCGCCGAGACGGCGCAGCAGGTCACCAGCGAAGCGCTGCAGATCCACGGCGCCGCCGGCTACGGCCGCACGCTGCCGCTCGAGCGCATGATGCGTGACGCGCGCATGTTCGCCATCGGCGGCGGCACGCTGGAAATGATGCGCAACCTGGTCGCCGATCGCATCCTGGGCTCGCACGTCGACTGGCGGCGGGGCTGAGCGTTACTTCGCGGCCGGCTCGGGCTTCAGCGGCTTCAACATTTCAGCGATGACCTTACGCGCGGCGGCGACGTATGCCGCCTCGACGCTGATGGTGCCCTGGGTCCCCACCGGCGCCGGAGCTCGGTCCTCGTGCCAGATCTCGCGGCCGCTGACCGGATCGAGCAGGCTGGCGCTCAGGCCGACGATGACGAAGCGCGTCTGCGTCGGCGCGTCGGCCTCCCAGCGCCGGATCTCCAGATAAAGCAGGTTGCTCTTCGCCCCGCTCTGGCGGGCCATCGCGAGCGCTGCGTCCAGGCTCTTCGGCGCGTGCTCACTCCACAGCGCGACATCGAAGCCCTTCTGCTGCAGCTGGTATCGCGCCTCGGACTGCAGCACGTCGCCGACGCTGACCTCGCCCGTGCGGCGCACGTAGCGGTCGATGAGACCGGCGCCCATCACGAGCAGCGGGTCCCCGGTGAGATTGTTCGTAGGCAGAACGGCGACGGTGCGCGCGACCTGCAACGGCGCACGGCTCGATGCACAGCCATTGAGCATTGCCACGACGAGAACCATGACGGCGAGCCGCGCGATCATCGCTGCGCTCCGACGGGGCGTAGCCGCTGCTCCACCGACTGCAGCTGCTGCCGCAGCCGCTCCTGCTCGACGCGCAACGACCCGAGCGTACGGCGAACGTCGGCCAGGCCGGCATCCCCCAAGTCTCGATTCGCGCTGGCCACGACGTCGGGCACCAGCTCGCTCACCTCGCGCATCAGCGCCTCCGCCCGCGGGGCGTCTCCGCCCGACGCCGCGATCGCATAACGGAACAGCGCCGCTCCAGCCCGCCGGGCCTGTGCGATCTCCGGCGTGGCCGGCAATGTGGGCTCGGCTCGGCCGGCGAGCCGCGCCGACAGCATCTCCGTGTACTGCGCGAGAGCCTCACCGGTGAGCCAGTCCTTGTCGCCCGCGGGGCCCATGCGCGTCAGTCGCGGCGCGAGGAACTCGATCACCGGACGATCGTCGAGGTTCAGCGGCGCCGTGCCGATGATATCGGGCCCGACGGAAAGGTCGGCGACGTACAGCATCGCCATCGAGCGCGGCGCCGCGAGGAGCGAGTCGCGACTCCACTCGGGCAGCGCGGCCAGCCGTTGGCCCGCGCGGTCGAGGTCGACGGCGAGCGGCTGTTTGGCGCCGATGAGGCCGAGCACCGGACGGTTCGGGTAAAAGTCGTTGCGCCACAGCGTCGTGTGCGGAAACACAGCGAGGAACGTGTGCGCGATCACCTCGAACTCTTCGCGCGTCAATTGATAGAACGGCAGCCACTGGCAGAACAGCCCACCCGGCGCCAGCCGCCGGCTGATCGTTCGGTACATCTCGAGCGAATAGAGACTGCCGGCGCTGCCGTGCCAGGGCACGAACAGGTCCGACACGATCACGTCGAACGATGTCCCGCCCGCCGCGAGGTACCGGCGCCCGTCGTCGACGACCAGCTTCACGTCCCGCCGGTCGAGCAGATCAGCATTCCATTGGCCGAAGTGCGTCTTGGCGAACGTGGCGACGGCAGGCACCACTTCGATCACGGTGCTGTCCGCGACGCTCAGCGCGGGCGCTGCGCTCGCCGTGATGCCGGTGGCCATCCCGAGGAACGCCACGCGCCGCGGCGAGGGATGCAGCAGCAGCGGCACCAGGCCTTGCCGGCGCTCATTGCGCTCGGCAGCGGAGCCGCCGAGCACGTAATTGTTGTCGAGTCGCAGCTGAGTATCGCCACCGGTGTCGACGACCGTCACGATCCCGGCGGCGCTCTCGGCGCTCGCTCGTAGCGTCTCGCCGGCCTTCAGATGCGTCAGCGGCGCGCGGATGGGATCGAGGAGCACCGCGACGACGAGCCCCGCGTACGCGAGCGCTCGAACGACGCGCTCGCCGTCGCTGATGACGGCGGCTGTCACCAGGTACAGCACGGCGGCAAGAAGAAAACTCGCTCGCAGACCGAGAAAGGGCACCAGCACGAATGCAGCCGTGAGCGCGCCCAGCGCGCCGCCGACCAGGTTCGCCGCGGTCAGCGCACCGACGGGCTGCGAGGCGCTGTGACGCTCCCCGAACGCCGCCCAGAGCGCTGGTAACACGGCGCCCGCGGCGAGCGTGCCCGGCCCGGCGGTCATGGCCGCCAGACCGATGATACGGCCGACGTACTCGCCGAGACCGTGGCGCATGCCGACGTACTGCAGTCCATCGGTGAGGCCGACGAAACCCCAGAATCCCAGCAACGATGCGATACCAGCGACGGCGAGGCTCACGGCGGCCACGCGCACCGGGGATGTCATACGGAGCAGGAACGCCGACAGCGCCGCGCCGACGGCCAGCGCCACAACGAACACGAGACTCACCGCCGCAAACGAGTAGACGGAGTTGTGCAGCACCTGGGCGAACAGCATCACCCACAGGATTTCCAACCCCATGCCGAGACCCCCGGCGCTGAGGGCGACGAGCCACAGCATCCGCGACGGACGAGCGCGCGGCGGCGCGTCGACGGGCGCCGCCGTGGTCGGGGCGTCGCCGATCCAGAGCGCGACGAGGCCGGCAAGCGCGTTGGCCGACGCGGCGACGAGATAGCTCGCTTTCACGCCGACGGCGACCGGCAGGCCGAAGCCCATGGCGGCGATGCCGGCGGCCCCCCCGAGCGTGTTCAACGCATACAGGGCGCCGCCACGCCGGCCCACGAGGTGGGGCGAGGCGAGCGCGTGCACCAGCGTCGGCAGCGTCGCCCCGAGCGCCACCGTCACCGGAACGATGGCGACGGCGACGACCGCGATGCGGCTCATCTCACCCGCGACCGCGAGCGCCGCCTGAGCGCCGTCGCTGCCGAGCCATCGAAAGAGCGCGTACGACGCCAGCGCGCCCGCGGCGACGAGCAGCTCGAGCAGCGCATAGCGCCGGACCGGTCTCGCGGCGGGGCGCCGCGCGAGAAAACCGCCGGCGGCGAGCCCGACGAAGTAGCCCGCAACGACCGTGGCCGCCGTCGCGGCGGTCGTGCCCAGTACCAGGCCCGCCGAGCGCAACCAGAGCAGCTCGAGTCCGAGCGCGCCCACCCCGGACAGCGCGAAACACAGCCAGAGCAACGCGCTCACGCGGGTTGGGGCGCGAGCGCGCGCCTGAGCCGGTCGCCGACGCTGACGACCAGGAGGACGGCGGCGCTGACCGCGACTTCGGTGGGCCCGAGCGGCAGGTCGTAACGATACGCGGCGCAGAAACCGACGAACGCGGTCACGCCGCCGATGGCGGAGGAGACGGCCGAGAACGTCAACATGCGGCGGGTCATCTGGCGGGCCGCGAGCGGAGGCGCCAGCAGAAATCCGAAGGTGACCAGCGGCCCGGCCGCCAGCACGCCGAACGAGATCGTCACGCCGCACAGCAGATAGAGCAGGGCGTCCCAGACTGTGGTGCGCTTGCCGAACACCACGGCCAGGTCGTGGTCGAACGAGACGAGCAGGAACTCTTTCTGGAACGCGAGCAGCGCGATGACGACGGCGCAGAGCACCGCCGCGAGAAAGGCCACGCTCGTCTCGGTCGCCGCCAGGAGCTCGCCCTTCAGGAGGTTCACGATGTGCGCCTCTCCCCATGGATCGGCGGCGAGGAAGAGGATCGTCAGCGCGCCGGCGATGGCGTACGTCATGCCGATGCGCGCCTCGACGAACTCCCGCCCACGCCGTTCGAGCAGCGCGAGCAGGAAGATTCCGCCCAGTGTGAATGTCATGGCCCCGAGGCGAGCCATCATCGCGTCGGTGGGCCCGCCGTGCGGGTGAGGCCCGGCCACTGTCCTGTGCATGAGCAGCGAGAACGCGATGCCCGCCGCGGAGAGCTGAGGCAGAGCGACACCGAGGAAGATCATCCGTCGCAGCACGAAGTACACGCCGACCAGCGGACATACGAGGCCGACGAGCACGCTGGCGACGAGGGCATCGCGCAAGATGAAGCCGGGCTGGAGCACCTCGAGGACGGTGCTCACACGGGATCACTCACAGCACGGCGGCCACGGCGTGCCGCGCGAGCATGTCTTCGAGACCGCCGCGTACCGCCCGTCCATCCTGGACCCAGATCACCGATTTGACGATCCCCTGCAGCACCCGGACTTGATGAGTGACGAGCAGCACGGTCAGCCCGTCCTCGCGGTTGAGGCGGGTCAACACGCCCATGATCGCCGCGGTCGCGTCGGCGTCGATGCCGGCCGTCGGCTCGTCGAGAACCAGCAGGCTCGGCTCCGCCGCCAACGCGCGTGCGATCAACACCCGCTGCGTCTGACCGCCCGAAAGGTCGGCGAAGCGTTGATCGGCCAAGGCCGGCAGTCCGACCAGTTCCAGCGCATGCCGGGCGACGCGGTGCTGATGAGCTCCGGCACGACGCCATGCCGGGAGACGGGCATAGGTGCCCATGAGCACGACTTCGAACACGGTGAGCGGAAACGCCGGGTCCAGCGTTTCCCGCTGAGGCACGTAGCCGAGAGGGCTCGCGCGGCGGTCCAAGTCGTATTCGATGCTTCCCGCCATCGGGGCAAGCAGGCCGACGATCCCGCGGAGCAGCGTGGTCTTGCCGGCGCCGTTCGGTCCGAGAAGCGCCAGGAACTCCCCGCGTGCGAGCTCGAGATTGACGTGCTCGAGCACAGGGCGGTTGCCGTAGCCCAGGCTGACGTCCCGGAGCCTCAGCAGACACAAAACGGGGCGTCAGCCTCCTTTGACCGCATTCACCAACGTCCGCACATTGTAGTCAATGAAGCTGATGTAGTCCTTGGCTTCCGGCACGCCGCGCACCATCGCCGGCAGCTCGACCAGCTTGGCGCCGGTCGATTGGGCGACCGTAGACGCGAGTCCGGCCGGGTAGTGCAGCTCACGAATGACGAAGTCGACCTTATTCTGGCGCATGCGCTCGATGAGGTCGGCGATGTGTGCCGGAGTGGGATCGATGCCGGGGCGAATTTCGATGGTTCCGAACTGGACCATGCCGAACCGCTCGGCGAAGTAGATCATGTCGGGATGGTAGGTGACGAACTTCTTGCCTTTGAGCGGTGCCGCCTCGCGCTGCCAGCGGGCGATCGCCTCGTCAAGCTTCGCGTTGTAGGCATCGCCGTTCTTCTTGAACGCCGCCGCATGTTCCGGATAGTTCCGGGACAGCCCATCGACGATCGCGCGCACGATGTTCTTGCCGTTGCCGGGATCGAGGTTGAAGTGGGGGTTCCCCATCGGATGGATGTCGCCGAGCGAGCGGTCGAGCCGCGTCGGCACTTCGAGCGGAGTCACGTATACCGAGCAGTCGATGTAGGCCGGCTGGTCGCGCTGGATCTTCGGATTGCGACTGGCTTCGAGAAGCGCCGGCAGAAACGCGTGCTCCATCTCGAGGCCCATGAGGATGACGACGTCGGCGCGATTCAGTGTCACGGCGAAGCTCGGCTTCATCGGCACCGCATGAACGTCCTCCACGCCGGTGGCGATGCTCGTGACGTCGGCGAGATCGCCCGTGACCTGCCGCGTGATGTCGGCCAGATCCGTGATGGTGGTCACGATACGGATCTTCTTCGCAGCGCCGACATCGGCCGGAAGCAGCGCCACGAGAACGGCGAGGACGGGAAAGAGGGAGCGTCTCATGATCATCTCCTAGCGGTCACGGAAGCTGTGGACGTGGCTGCCGATGATGGCTGTCCACTGCAGGAAGAACTGGTCGTCGGCGGGCCGGGTGCCCGGCCGGTTGCTGTCGACATGCGCGTACTGTAGCCGCAAGCGCTGGAACTCCGAGAGCCAGATCGTGAAGTACGGGGAGAGCGACCACGTCACTAGCGACGGGCGGTCGATGTCCTGCACGTATTGATACAGCAGGCCGAGGTAGTACCGCCGCGTCAGGCGCGCCTCGAGGTAGCTGTAGAGCCCGAAGGCGTCCCGGTACCGGAATATTTGATTGGGGGAGTCCTCGGTCGGCGCGATCCCCGGCCGAGCCTCGTGATTGACCAGCACCTCCGTGCCCCAGATGAGGCCGCGATAGGCCGCCTGGCTCGGTGGCGTATAGCGCACCGTGAGGTCCACGCCGAACAGATTGCGCGCCTTGAGACCCTCGATACGTACCTCCGGCGTGTACGCGTCGCTGGCGCCGACGTCGACGCCGATGTAATCCGTCAGATTGAAGAACGTGCTGACCCGCCCGAGATAGGTGAACTCCGACAGGTCCCGCGGCACGCGGTTGTCGACACGCTCGTTGTCGGCACCGATCTTGTTGTACATGCCCGCGGTGAACGACAAGTAATGGGGAATGGGCGCCAGCCAGTTCACCTCCACACCGTCGGCCTGCGACTCCCCGCCGACGTACTCGTCGAGCACGAGCGGCCGGTTCACGAACGGCAGGTCGTGATCGTGGAACGTGGAGAGACGGCCGAACTCGGCGAAGAAGCGCCCACCCTTGACGGTGAGCCCCCACGGCAGCGACGTGGTCACGATCGCCGCCTCCTCGACCTCCACCTCGTCGGTCGTGCCGTTGATGATGCCGTACGCGCGCGCAAAGGGATCGATGTTGCCCGAGATCCCGATCTCGGCGGAGCGGAACTCGAAGTTCGATTTGTTCTGGCGGCTGTGCGAGAACACGGTGTCGACGATGAAGCCGATGGCCGGATTGAACTGTGACGGGAAGGTCTTGTTGGCCGCCGCCAGCTGCGGCTGGATCTCCCGAAGCACCATCCGCTTGAGCTCCTCGACGTCGGGCGTATAGGCCGGCGCGGTGCCCGGAGCCGGCGTCACGGGAGGCGCGGGTGCCGTGACGCTCGGTGCAGGCGGTGCCCCCGGCGGCGCCGTCGGCGGTGGGGCGCCGGGTGGAGCGGCGGGCGGCGCGGTCAGTCGCCGAATCAGCTCCTCCTGCTGACGCATCTGCTGCTCGACGCGACGGAGCTGCTCCTTGAGGGCGTCGAGCTCCTGACGAAGCTGCGCGTCGCCGGCCGGCTGCTGCGCGGGCGCCGTGCACGGTCCCGCGGTCACCAGCACGCTGAGCGCCGAGGCGATGGCGCGTCGAATCCACGTTGCGGCCAATCGATGCATGATCTCCTCCTCCGAGTGAGGGACCGGCACCCGTCCACGCGGGACGGGTGACGATGGGATGAAGCGCTCGGGAGGAGTTAGGCGGGAGGAGCGCGCGACTCGGCGTCGCGACTGACGAACACGACCGGCGCCGGGGGCGCCGGCCCACAAACGGACGCGGTGATCATGATCACGAACAGGAGCACGGCGACGGGCAGCGGCGCGGCAGTTCCCGCCGTTGCCAGCAGCGTCAGGTCGTGTTCCTGGTTGAACAGGCCAACACCTGCGCCGGTATGCGTGTGTGGCACACAGGCGCCCTGCGCGATCAGGGCGACCAGAACGAGCAGGATCAGGGCGACGGTGGAGGACTTGCGCATATGACGGCCGGTAACGTTACAGCACCCGCGGGCGATTCGTCAATTCACCGTCGTCGGCGTGCCCGCACACGACGGTCGGTGGCCACAGCAACTCCTGGTGCGTCGGGATGATCGATCTGAGCGTGGTGACGACGATGACCAGAGCGATGCCGAGCGCGATCATAGAGTCGAACCACGCGCGACCGGTGAGGAGGACCAGCACACCGGCCATCACGGGAGCCAGCGACAGGAGGGTATCGCCGAGGTTGTGGACGTACGCGAGACGGATCGCGACGTCGTCACGACTTGGTGCCTTCAGCACCTGCGCCACGCCCCAGTTGCCGAGCGCCCCGAGCACCCCCGCGACGACCGGGACGGCGCCCAGCACTGGAGCCGGTGCGCTCAGGCGCTCGATCACCCGCCAGACGAGGAAGAAGCTGATCGCGAGCAGGCCAATCGAATTGAACAGATTGGCCGTCCGAAGTAGCCGACTGGAGAGACCCGCCCGCAGGGTATACGCCAGAACGAGGAATGCGAGCGCGACTTCGTCGGAGACATTGTGAATGCCATCCACGATGAGACTGAGGCTGTTCGCCTGAAGTCCTCCGGCAACCTCGACGACGAGCACCGCCGTGTTCAACGCCAACGCGAGCGCGAGCGGTCGGCGGCGATGGGCCATGCCCGACTATAGCGTCATCATGATTTGACGACCTGGAAAGGGCGCGACTACGATTCGGCGATGCATGCCACGTGGCGACGTACGATCGTGTTCGCTCTGGCTCTCGTCGCGCTGCTGGCCCCAATCACCGTCGCGGCGATGGTGCCCGATCCCACGTGGATCGCCGGCGTCTACGACGGCGCCGATGCCGACGAGATCCTGATCCTGCTCTGGGACGGGACGCCGGCCGTCGCCGCGGATGCGCCGGCGCTCCTCGAGCCTCAGGCCGTCGTGCTCGTACCGTCCTCGCTCGTCGCGCCGGCGCCGCCATGCCTCGCGCGCCCCGCGGTCTCCCGCGCGCCTCCGCTCGTCTGAGCGTCTCGCACGCTCGGTCCCATGTTTCACCAACGAGAGGAGAACGCCATGTTTGGTCTGGGAAGCCAGGAGCTGATGGTCATTCTCGTGATCGTGCTCGTGCTGTTCGGGGGGAGCAAGCTGCCGGAGATCGCGCGCTCACTCGGCAAGTCGATGCGCGAGTTCAAGAAGGGCATCGACGAGGGCGCGTCCGACAAGGACGGCAAGAACGACAAGCCGAAACGTGGGGGCTAGTGGTCGAGCGCAGCGATCCGCACGAGCAGGAAGAAGCCGTTGAGCGTGCTGAGCACGCCGAGCACGGCCATGACCATCGAGAAGCTGTACATCGCACGTGAGGTCGCGAGGATGGCCACCGAGGAGCAGACGATCGCGATCTGCAGGAACACCTCGGCGAACTCGAAGTAGCGGTCGCGCTGCCGGTAGTGGTCGCGCTCGTGCTCGAGCCTCCTGGCGTCCTTCTCGATGTCCTTCTTCTCGGCGTTGTAGCGCTTCTCCTCCTCGGAGAATTTCGCCGCGAGCTCCTGCTGCCGTTCCTGCCGCGGACCGCGCGCGGCGGCGACGTCGGCGAGCTCGGCCTGCATCACCAGCGCCTGCGCGCGATAGAGGTGCTCGCGGATCACCTTCGCCTGATAGAAGGCCCACTGGTCGGACGACTGCTGCTGGGCGAGCAGCATGTGCTTCATCGCGTTGCCCGCGCCGAGCGAGGCGATGGCGAGGATGACGGCGTAGACGGCGGTGGTGAGGGCGACGCGACGGCTGAATGTCTTGTCGCGTCGCTCCTCCAGCTCCTCGGGATTCGGGAGCTCGACCTCAGGCACGCGGCGGCGTGCTGCCCTTGCGGATTTCGTCGCGCATCGCGTCCTTGCCGGCCTCGAAGGCGCTCATGAGTCGCTGCGTCTGCTCCTCGAAGACCTCGCGGCTCTTGTCGAGCCAGTTCCCCGCGCGGTCCTGCGCGTCGGTGGCCATGGCCTGCGCCCGGCGCGCAAACTCGTTGCCCTGCTCCAGAAGCTGGTCGCGCATCTCGCGGCCGGTCTTCGGCGCGAGCAGCAGCGCGGAGGCGGCGCCGATGAGGCCGCCGAGGAAGAACCAGCCGAGATACCCTGCCGCGTCGTTGCGATCATCAGCCATGATGGTCTCCTTGATTCTTCGCGAGCCTGGCCACGAAGACGTCGAAACCCCTCTTGAGGCCCGCCGCCACGCCGATGAGCTGTCCGGCGCGCGCGAGCCCCGCCAATCCGTGGACGGCGCGGCCCATGCCCTCCGCCACGGCATTCACGCGATCGGTCACCTCGCCGACGCGCTCGATCTCGTCCTGGGCCTCTCGCGTGAGCTTTCGCACGTCGTCGGTGAGCGCGTGGGCCTGGCCCACGAGCGGTCGCAGCTCCTGCTCGACGATCGTGAGCACGCTCTCAGCACGCCGCATCACCCGCCGCAGGGCCAGGATGGTGGGAATCGCCGCCGCCGTGAGCAGCACCGCGCATGCCACCAGGACTGTGAGCGCCCAGGGTTGCATGGAGACTGAATTATAATCTGAGCCATGTCGTCCGACGAGCGCCTGGAGGAGCTGCGGCGGCGCAACCGCGCCGCGGAGCTCGGCGGCGGCGAGGAGCGCATCCGCCGACAGCACAAGGCGGGAAAGAAGACCGCGCGAGAGCGGCTGGAGCTCCTGCTCGACCCCGGCTCCTTCATCGAGGTCGACCGCTTCGTCGTCCACCAGACCCACGACTTCGACATGGCCGGGCAGCGGGTCCCCGGCGACGGCGTGGTCACTGGCTCCGGGCGCGTGCACGGCCGCCCGGTGTTCGTCTTCGCGCAGGACTTCACGGTGTTCGGCGGCTCGCTCTCCGAGGCGTATGCGCGGAAGATCTGCAAGATCATGGACCTCGCGATGAAGACCGGCGCGCCCGTCATCGGGCTGAACGACTCCGGCGGCGCGCGCATCCAGGAAGGCGTCGCGTCGCTCGGCGGCTATGCCGACATCTTCCTGCGTAACACGCTCGCCTCCGGCGTGGTGCCGCAGATCTCGGCCATCATGGGTCCGTGCGCGGGCGGGGCGGTGTACTCGCCGGCGATCACCGACTTCGTGTTCATGGTGAAGAACACGTCGTACATGTTCGTGACCGGTCCGGACGTGATCAAGGCCGTGACCCACGAGAGCGTGACGGCCGAGGACCTCGGCGGCGCCGCCACACACGGCGCGACGTCCGGCGTCGCCCACTTCGCCGCGGACGGCGAGGAGGAGTGCCTGGCGCTCATCCGCGAGCTGCTCACGTTCCTGCCGCAGAACAACCTCGAGGACCCGCCGCTGCGGCCGACGCAGGATCCCGCCGACCGCCGCGACGAGGCGCTGCAGTCCATCGTCCCCGCGCAGCCGAACAAAGCGTACGACATCAAGGAGATCGTGCGCGCCGTGGTCGACGACCGCTATTTCTTCGAGGTGCATGCGACCTTCGCGCCCAACATCGTGGTCGGCTTCGCGCGGCTCGGCGGCCGGCCGGTCGGTATCGTGGCCAACCAGCCCGCGCATCTCGCCGGCTGCCTCGACATCGCCGCCTCCGTGAAGGCCGCGCGCTTCGTGCGCTTCTGCGACTGCTTCAACATCCCCCTGGTCACCTTCGTCGACGTGCCCGGCTTCCTGCCGGGAACGGCGCAGGAGTTCGGCGGGATCATCAAGCACGGCGCCAAGCTGCTCTACGCCTACTGCGAGGCCACGGTGCCCAAGCTGACCGTCATCACCCGCAAGGCCTACGGGGGCGCCTACGACGTCATGTCGTCCAAGCACATCCGCGGCGACGCCAATTTCGCGTTTCCGACCGCGGAGATCGCGGTGATGGGTCCCGAGGGCGCCGTCAACATCCTGTATCGGCGCGAGCTCGAGGCCGCGGGCGACGCCGGCGCGTTCCGCGACGCGCGCATCCGCGAGTATCGCGAAAAGTTCGCCAATCCCTACGTGGCCGCCGAGCGCGGTTACGTCGACGAGGTGATCGAGCCGCGCGACACGCGCGCACGGCTTTGCGCCGCCCTGGCGATCTTGAAGACGAAGCGCGACGCCAACCCGCCGAGGAAGCACGGCAACATCCCGCTGTGAGGAGTGCCCGATGAGCGGCAGTGAGCGCGAGCCCGTGACGACCTGGGGGGAGCGCGTCAAGCGCGTGTACGGGCCGGCCGATGTCTCCCCCGACGCCGGCCAGGAAACGCCCGGAGCGTTTCCCTTCACGCGCGGCATCCATCCGAGCGGCTATCGATCACGCCTGTGGACGATGCGCCAGTACGCGGGCTTCGGTTCCGCCGCGGAGACGAACAAGCGCTACCGCTTCCTGCTCGATCAGGGACAGACCGGGCTGTCCGTGGCGTTCGACCTGCCGACCCAGATGGGCTACGACCCGGACGCCTCGATCGCGCGCGGTGAAGTCGGCAAGGTCGGCGTGTCGATCGCCTGCCTCGAGGACATGCAGGACCTGTTCGAGGGCATCCCGCTCGATCGCGTGTCGACGTCGATGACCATCAACGCCACCGCGGCGATCTTGTTGGCGCTCTACGTCGCCGTCGCGCGCCGGCAGGGCGTCAGCGCGGCCTCGCTCTCGGGCACGACACAGAACGACATCCTCAAGGAGTACATCGCGCGCGGCACCTACATCTTCCCGCCCGATCCGTCGATGCGGCTCATCACCGACGTGTTCGCGTACTGCCGCGAGGTCGTCCCGAAGTGGAACACCATCTCCATCTCCGGCTATCACGTGCGCGAGGCAGGCTGTACGGCGGTGCAGGAGGTGGCCTTCACGCTGGCCAACGGCATCGCCTACGTCGAGGCCGCGCGGCGCGCCGGACTCCCGGTCGACGCCTTCGCGCCCCAGTTATCGTTCTTCTTCAACGCGCACAACGACTTGATCGAGGAGGTCGCGAAATTCCGCGCCGCGCGGCGCTTGTGGGCGCGCCTCATGCGCGAGCGCTTCGGCGCGCGCGACCCGCGCTCGCAGATGCTGCGCTTCCACGCGCAGACGGCCGGCAGCATGCTGACGGCGCAGCAGCCGGAAAACAACATCGTGCGCGTGACCGTACAGGCGCTGGCCGCCGTCCTCGGCGGCTGCCAGTCGCTGCACACCAACTCGATGGACGAGGCGCTTGCGCTGCCGACGGAGCGCGCGGTCCGCATCGCGCTGCGTACGCAGCAGATCCTGGCGCACGAGTCGGGCGTGGCCGACACCGTCGATCCACTCGGCGGCTCGTACGCGGTCGAGCGTCTCACGCGCGATATCGAGGCGGCGGCCGAGGAGTACATTCGGCGGATCGACGAGCTGGGCGGCGCCGTGCAGGCGATCGGCTTCATGCAGCGGGAGATCCAGGAGGCGGCCTATCGCTGGCAGCGCGAGGTCGAGGACAAGCGGCGGGTGGTGGTCGGCGTCAACGAGTTCGTCACGGACGAGGCGCCGTCGGCGGCGCTCTTCGCGGTCGACCCCGGCGTGAGCGAGGCGCTCGCCGAGCGGGTGGCCCGTGTGCGCAAGACGCGTGACGCCGCCCGCGCCGCGCGCTCGCTGGACGCCCTGGAGAGCGCGGCGCGTGGCCCCGACAACGTGATGCCCTTGCTGGTGGACGCGGTCGAGCAGTCCGCGACGCTCGGTGAGATCTGCGAGCGGCTGCGCGCGGTCTTCGGCGTGCACCAGCCCTCGGTGACGTTCTGATGCGGCCTGCTCGTACGGCGACCGCGGTCGTCCTGGCGGTCGTGCTGGCGATCGGCATGACTTCGGCGCCCGCGGCGGCCGGCGTCGCCGACCGCATCGGCGCGACGTTCACTCTGATGGCCGACGACTTCATCCAGGCCTTCCAGCCCGTGGAGGGCATCGTCGTGTCGGTAGACGAAAGCGAGATCTTCCTCGACATCGGCTCCTTGCGCGGAGGCCAGCTCGGTCAGGAGTACACGATCTTCCGAAAGGGGGCGCCATTCATACATCCACTGACCGGCAAGCCCCTGGGACGTTATGAGGACATCCTCGGCTGGGCGCAGGTGCGGCGCGTGCAGCCGGAGTTCGCGGTGGCGTCGTTCGTCGCCGCGCCCGACAAGCCTCGGCCAGAAGCGGAAGACGGCGCGCGTATCACCAGGGGCCGGATCAAAATCGCCGTGGCGCCGGTGCTCGACATGACGATCAGCGGTGCTGATCTGCGTCGGGTGCCGTACCTCATCGGCACCGTCCTGGAGCGTAGCAAGCGCTTCCAGGCGGTGGACCCCACGGTGGTGAACGACATGTTCGCGAGCGGAGGCCTGCGCGTGGAGGAGATGCTGGCGAAGCCCGAGCGCGCGGTCCGCGCGGCCAAGAACCTCGACGTCGCGGGGTGGATCGTCCCCGTTCTCCTGGAGCGCCGGGGCACGATCACGCTCGACGTCACGTACATTTCGGCGATCACCGGGGTCGCCCTGTTCTCCCGCCGACAGAACCTGCTGCCGAACAGCGCCGCGGAGGAGCAGCGGTTTCCCTGGGAGCCCCCGGTCGAAGACTGAATGTGTTATCCTCCCGGCCGGATGAAGACCCGTCCGGTCGTGTGGCTCCTCGTGTCGGTCGTCGCGCTGTCCGGTTGCAGCATGATGAAGAAGATCCTCGGTATTCACGACCCCGGCGATCCCTCGGTGGTGATCAAGTCCGCGGAGACGCGCTGGCTTCTGATCAAGAACCCGCGCTTCGGCGACGTGCCGAGCGAGCCCGAGTACGTCTGGGTCGAAGAGGACAAGGTCCCGACGACGATGACCACATTGCTGCGCGGCCAGTCGGCGATCATCGCGCGGCCGGAAATCGTCGCCAAGTACGGCGTGCCGCCGGGCGGCGGCAAGATCAGCCCGCGCCAGGGCACGATGTATCAGGCACCCGACGCAGGCAAGTCGGCCGCCGCCAGCGCGCGCGGCGGCGCCGCGGTGACCGCCGCGCCGGCTGCGCCATCCCGCGTCACCGCGTCGGCGGCGCCGACACCGGTGCCCGCCCCCGCGCCGAAGCCGCCGGAGCGCGGCTACGTCGTGTACGTCGACGACGCGCGCGTCGTGATCGACCTCACCAACCTCGATGGCCTTCGACCCGGAAGCCTGGTGAGCCTGCGCCGCGACAAGATTCCGATCGTGCACCCCGTCACCGGTGAATTGCTCGGGGAACTGGACGAGGAGGTCGCGATTGCGCGCGTGACGGAGATCCGCGACCGGTTCTCGGTCGTCGAGGTGCAGAGCCTCGCCCCCGGCGCCAACGTGCAGGTACGCGACCGCGTCGTCTTGAAGTAATCCGGCGTGTCGGCGCCGACTCTGGAGCAGGTCCTCAAAGAGCGCGTGAGCGCCCTCGTCGGTGAGGATCTCGCCGCGGTCGAGGCGGAGATCCGGCGCGAGATCGCCTCGCCGGTCGGGCTCATCCAGGAAATGGGCGGCTACATCGCCGGGGCCGGCGGCAAGCGCCTCCGTCCTATCCTTCTGCTGCTTGCGGCCCGTCTGGCGGGTTACCGGGGGTCGCGCGCGGTGCGGCTGGCCTGTGGCGTCGAGCTGCTGCACACGGCCACGCTGATTCACGACGACGTCGTCGACCAGGCGCCGCTGCGTCGCGGCCAGCCCTCGGCCAACGCGCAGTGGGGCGACGACGCGTCCGTGCTCGTCGGTGATCACCTCTATTCCAAGTCCTTCGCCCTCCTCGTGCGCGACAACGACCGCGCGGTCATGGAAACGCTCGCGCGGGCCACCGTCTCGATGACCGAGGCCGAGGTCTACCAGCTACAGCTCAAGCGCAGCGGCCTCACCTCCGAGGCGGACTACGTTCGGATCATCACGCAGAAGACCGCGTCGTTCATGTCGGCCTGCTGCCGCATCGGCGCCCTGCTCGGGGGCGTCGGGCCCTCGCAGCTCGACGCGCTTACGCAATACGGTCTGGACATCGGCATCGCGTTTCAGATGTCCGACGACTCGCTCGACTTCGTCGCCGACGAGCAACGCCTGGGCAAGGCCATCGCGGCCGACCTGCGGGAGGGCAAGCGCACGCTGCCGCTGATCGCGATGCTCGAGCGCATCGGCCCTCCCGAGGCCGATCGCGTGCGCGCGCTCCTTCGGCGCCGGACGCTGGAGCCGGCGGAGATCGAGGAGATCCGGCGTCTCGTGCTCAAGTACGCCGGCGTGGATTATGCGCTGCAGCGCGCGCACGCCTACGCGCGCGACGCCAAGCGCGACCTCGACGTGTTCGAGCCGTCCGAGGAGCGCGAGCTGCTCACGCTCGTCGCCGATTTCGTGGTCGATCGCGACCGGTGACGGGCCCGGGCAGCGCGGAGGCTGCGGCGCCCATCGTCACCCTCACGACCGACTTCGGCACGCGCGACGCGTACGTGGCCGCGATGAAGGGCGTCATCCTCGGCATCGCCCGCGAGGTGCGCCTCGTCGACGTCAGCCACGAGGTGGCGGCACACGATGTGACCGAGGGCGCCCTCGCGCTGGAAGCCGCCGCGCCATTCTTTCCTGCCGGCACCGTCCACCTCGCCGTGGTCGATCCCGGTGTCGGCACCGCCCGCCGCGGCCTCGCGATCGTGACCGACGGCGCCCGCTTCGTCGGCCCCGACAACGGGCTCTTCACCCCGTTCCTCGAAGGGCGTGGATGGCACGCCTTCGAGCTCACCGCGGCGGAGTATCGACTGCGCGCCGTGAGTCGCACGTTTCACGGCCGCGACGTCTTCGCTCCCGCCGCGGCTCATCTGGCGCTCGGCGTGGCGCCCGAGCGGCTCGGGCCACGCGTCGAAGATCCCGTGCGCCTGCACTGGTCCAGCGTGCGCGCGACGCACGGCGCGGTGGCCGGCACGGTGTTGCACGTCGATCGATTCGGCAATCTCGTGACGTCGATCCGCGTGGAGGCGTTCGAGGGATTTGGCGCGATCAACGTTCGACTCGGCGGGCGCGCACTGCCGTTCGTGGGAACCTACGGCGACCTGACGACGGGACAGGCGGGCGCGCTGGTGGGCGGCAGCGGCCGTCTGGAGATCGCGGTGCGCGAAGGCAGCGCCGCCGCGCGGCTGCGCGCCCGACGGGGGGCGCCGGTCGTCGTCAGTCGCTCTTTGCCGGTGCGGAGGGTGAAGCGGCGCCCGTAGCGCTCGTCGAAGTCGTCGACGCGGCGGATTTGTCGGCCGCCGGAGCCTTGTCGGCCGCCGGCTTGTCCTCCTTCTCGGCCTTGTCGCCCGAGCCGTTGGAGGTGGACTTCTCGGCCTCCTTCGCTTTCTTGCGAGCCTCGGAGGGATAGTCGGTGACGTACCAGCCCTCACCCTTGAGGATGAACGGCGCCGGGGAGAGCAGGCGCTTGACGCGCCCGCCGCAGACGTCGCAGGTGCTGAGGGCTGGCTCGGTGATGCGCTGGCGTACTTCGAACACCCGCTGGCATTTTTCGCACTGGTACTCGTAGGTTGGCACGTTATGAAAGGTATATGGGAGGCGCTAAGGTGTCAATGAAACGGGCGTTTGCACTGGTCGCGGTGACGGCGCTGCTCAGCGGGTGCACCTCGACGAAGGCCGCCGAGATGAAGCGGCTGCAGGCACAGAACGCCTACGAGCGGGGGCTGACCCAGGCGAAGCAGGGCCAGTCCGCGCTGGCGCTGTCCTCGCTGCAGGAGGCGATCGCGCTCGATCCCGGCTCGGCGCTCTACCACGACAGCCTCGGCCTCTTACTGCTCGATCTCGGGCGGGTCGACCTGGCGCTGGCCGAATTCACGAAGTCGACGGAGATCGATCCGAACCGGGGGGATTCCCTCTTCCACCTTGGAACGGCGTTTGCGGAGGCGCGACGATGGGAGGACGCGGTGGGCGCCTATCGCAAGGCGATCTTGCAGCCGTCCCTGACGGTGCTGGACCTGGCGCACCAGAATCTCGGGCTGGCGCTTTTCCACCTTGGGCGGTATCGCGAGGCTGAAGATGCCCTACGCTTTGCGCTGAGCCTCGACCCGCAGCTGCAGGCGGCCTACTACAACCTGGGTCTGGTGCTCACGGCCCAGAAGCGCCCAGACGAGGCCAAGGCATTCTTCAGGCGTACGCAGCAGATTGCCCCAGAGTCACCCTTCGGCCGGGCGGCCGTCGAGCGCCTCAAGGCCCTGGGCGAGGGAGGCTAAGACGATGTCGTATTTACTTGACCTTTCGAGGCCTGCCAACCTATAACCTCGTCGTCCGTCCGCAGTCTGCTTCTGTTGTGGCTGTCGGCTTCTGGGGATGGCACAGCAGTTCGTTACTGCAGCTCACTCTCATGAGGAGGCAGTGATGAGGAGACTGTTGGTTCTCGCAGTCGCCCTTGTGGCCGGCCTCGGAATGTTGGCCCCGCCCGCCATGGCGCAGGCGCCAGCTCCGAAGGTCACCATTACGGGCTTCATCGACGAAGTCGGAACGTACTGGAAGAACATGTCGATTTACGACATGGACTACAACCGGCAAAAGGACACGCAGGCCTACGGACGCACGCGCGGCCGGTTCGACATCATCGGCGAGGTCGGCAAGGCCAAGGCGGTCCTGGGCATCGAGCTCGACGCGACGTACGGCCAGACCGGTAACAACGACACGTTCCTCGATACCCGGAACACCCTGACCGGCGCTGTCACACAAGGCGGCCGCCAGTGCTCGGGTTGCAACGCCGGCTTCGACATCAACACCGACACCATCGGGATGGTCGAGATCAAGTGGCTGTACACCGAGTTCCCGCTACCGATCCCGATCCCGAACACGCTGCGTCTCGGCGCGCAGCCGTTCGGCACCCTCGCCACCGACAAGCTGGCGCTGTATGCCAACGGTGACTTCCCGGGCGTCGCGCTGAACCTCGACTTCACCCCGGCCGCCAGGTGGAATCTGGCGTACGTCCAGGTGGAGGAGCAGTTGTCGGGTTTCAAGGACGGCTGGATCCGCGGTGAGGACTGGGCTGTCATCACGAGCTTCGGCTTCACCCCGTTCAAGGGCCTCACCGTCAAGCCGATGTACTCGTTCTTCCAGGCTCAGGGTGCGACGTCTGGTTCCGCCCGTCAGGGACGCGGTGGTGTCGACACCGGCGCCGCGTTTACTGGCACCGCAGGGGTCCCGAACACCAACGGCATCGCGGGTGCCGCGGGCCGCGGTGTGATCGAGAATCGCCACACGATCGGCATAGACGCGACGTTCACCGCCGGGCCGTTCTCGCTGCAGCCGTCGTTCCTGTATCAGTTCGGTAACCGGCATAACCTCATCCCCGTCGCCGGCCCGATCGCGGGAACGTCGTTGGCGGCGTACGGAGCCCCCGGCAGTCTCGTGAAGGCCGACATCAGCGCCTATCTCGCCGACGTGCGCGCCGCATTCAACGTCGGGCCGCTCACGCTCGCCGCGATGGGGTTCTACACGTCGGGTGATACCGCCAAGAGCAACCCGTTCAAGACGATCGGCTATTTCCAGCCGCTCGACACTGACACCAGCTATCTGGCGGACTGGGGTACGCAGATCTTCTCGCTCGGTATCGACTACTTCAACATCCTCTACTCCAGTCCGGGCGGCCTGAACCCCGGCGTGGCCATCGGCTACGACAAATACGGTCGTATGGGGGTCGGCGCCAAGGTCTCTTACGCCATCACGCCAGCCTTCACGGTGGGTGTGGGCGTGATGTCCAACTGGGCAGCACAGAAGGTCGACACCGACAGCGTGCTGACCGCGGGCGGTGGTCTCTTGCCCCTTGCGCCCGCAACCGGTACCGGACGTGCGGAGGGTGATTCGCGGTATATGGGTACTGAAATCAACGCGAGCATGACGTACCGGTTCGCGCCAGGTATCGCCTGGGACGTTGCAGCTGGTTATCTCTTCGCCGGCGATGCCCTGCAGCACGCAATCACCGTTGGCTGCTGCGGCTCGACGAGCGCCAGCGGTGCAGTCGGCGGGGCTACGACCAACACCGGAACCTTCGGACGCGGCAGCAAGGACGGTGTAAACGACATCTACATCGCAACGAGCCGCATCCGGTTCAGCTTCTAGCAGCTGGAGCAGTCCCGTAGTCTGCGGGCCCGGAGGGCGACCTCCGGGCCCGTCGTCATTCAGCGGTCGATATCGACGCGTCGGGACAGGGTGATATAGTGTCGCGGATGAAACGGCAGAGGGTCGCCGTGCTCGTTGCGCCGGTGGCCATTCTCGCGGCTGTCCTCAGCCACGTATCCCTTCCGTGGGCCCAAACGCCGCCACGTCAGGCGCCGCCCGCGTCGTCGGCGCAGCTGCAGGCCATCGTCAACCAGGTCGTTGCGCTGTTCCCGCGCGTGTCCGGCGAGGTCGTGGAGGTCCAGGGAACGAGCGTTACGCTGTCGGTGGGCAAGCGCGATGGCGTCGTGCCCGGCCTGGAGCTGTCGCTCTTCCGCGAGGGGCGCGAGCTTCGTCATCCCAAGACCGGAGAGATCCTCGGGAAGACCGAAAAGGCGCTCGGCCGGGTGCGCGTCGTCGAGGTTGCCGAGGCGTATTCCATCGGGAGCGTCGAGCAGGGCGCGGACGTTGCCCCGGGCGACGTCGCCCGGATCTCCGCGGGCAAGCAGCGGGTGACCGTGGTGCCGTTCATCGGCGGTGTGCGCGATGCCGTCGTGGAGGCGGCGCTCACCGACATCGTCGATGGATTGGGACGCAGCGGGCGCATCCAGGTCGCCATGGGCGACCACGTCGGAGTCTGGGCGACGCAGCAGGGAATCAAGCCCGAAGAATTTCTCGAGGGCAAAGGCCTGAACGAGAGCGCTGGTCGCTTCAAGATCGAGCACCTCCTTGCGCTGCACTTCAAGACGGTGGACCGAAGGCCGTACGTGGAGGCGCGCTTCTTCTCGCTGCCGAGCACCGCGCCGGTCGTGTCGTCCGCCACGTTCGTACCTCCCTCGGTGCGCACGGCTCCGCGGGAGCGATTCTCGTCGGGCGGCGATCGACAGCCGCCGCAAGCCAAGCAGCGCTCGCTGCTGGCGCGCATCCTCGGAGGCGAGCTCGAGGCCGGCAGCTATTCGAGCGGCGAGAACTCGATTCCGCTGAAGGAGATCGGGCGCTTCGCGTTCCCGATCCTCGCCATGGACGTGTCGGTCTCGCCCAAGGACCACGTGCCCCGGCTCGTGATGACGGACGGCGAAAAAATCTGGCTGTATCGCGTCGTCGAGCGTGCGCTCGAGCCCGAGTGGACGTACGACGAGCGCTTCGCCGGCGCGGGACGGATCATCTCACTCCAGCTGGCCGACCTCGACGGAGACGGCGTCTTCGAGGTCGTGGCGAACCGCTATCACCCGGATCCGAACTTCCTGCTGTCGTCGTTCGTGCTCGGGACGAAGGACGGCAAGCCGGTGACGCTGCTCAAGAATGGCAACGACATTCTCTGGGCCGTCGATGCAGACGGCAGCGGTGTAAAGAAGACGCTGTGGGCGCAGGGGTTCAGCCGCGAGACGTTCTTCAAGAAGGGCGAAGCATACAAGGTCACGCTCAAGGGCGACCGAATCGTCCGCGACGTTGCCGTGCGCGTTCCGAATACATTCCGGGCGACGGGCGCGACGCTGGCCAGCATCGCCGGCAAGGACACGCGTGCCCTCGTTTTCGTCGACGAGTACCAGCGCTTGCGCGTCTCCATCGGCACGGAGGATACCTGGCGATCATCGAGCCCGGTCGGCGGCGGAAGCTACATGAAGCTCGAGCTGCTGAAGTCGGGCACGACGAGCCGCTCGCCGCGGACCGAGTTCATCAACATCGAGCCCGTGCCGGTCGCGGTCGACCTCGATGGTGATGGGATCGAGGAGATCGTGGTGCCGCAGAATCAGCTCGAAGGGCACCTGGGCGTCCTGTTCCGGGGCCCGGCGGGGTACCGCTTCCAGTCGGTCAACTCCGGCTTCGAAGGAACCATCACCGCCCTGGGGGCCATTCCGGGCGACAATCCCCCGACGCTCGTCGCCGCCGTCGTGCGCTTCACCACGTTTCTCAAAGGTGGTGGCGAGACGCAGCTCATCATGACGACGGGAGAGTGACCGTCATCGTGGGACCACGAGGCCCTGGCCGTCGCGCACGTCGAAGCGCTTGAGCTCGTCGCCCTGCTCGGTGTACCAGATCCCGCCGTCGGTGAGCACGCCGTCCACGTCCATCGCGACGAGACGCAGCGCGGCCCAGCGCGCCGGCGCCGGCGGCCGCCTCACGC
>Ga0209382_10000416_pt1 | contig 70267 bp, 59 predicted proteins | sample SoiMetdeltSBSDD5_FD_187599 | JGI IMG/M metagenome (GOLD analysis project Ga0209382, IMG submission 187599) | Bulk soil microbial communities from a Populus tree surrounding site in Tennessee, USA - Soil MetaG P. deltoides SBSDD5 (SPAdes) (version 2) | ecosystem: Environmental > Terrestrial >...
CTGGTCTTGCGGGCATGGCGGGCCTGCGGGTCGACGACCGAGATGACCCGATCCTGGGCGACCCGCCGGGCGATCCGCCAACAGCCGGGGCGCTCGCCCGGCTCGGCCGACGACCAGGTCCTGGTCCGGGCGGGGTTTCGGCTGCTGGTCGACTCGGCAGCCGATCTGGAGGTGGTGGGCGAGGCCACCGACGGTGCCGAGGCGGTGGCGCTGGCCCGCCGGGAACGACCCGATGTGGTGTTGATGGACATCCGCATGCCGAGGATGGACGGCCTTGAGGCGACCCGACAAATCTCTGCGGAGGAGAGGTTGGCTGGGGTGCGCGTCCTGATGCTGACCACCTTCGACCTGGACGAGTACGTGTACCAGGCGTTACGCGTGGGAGCGAGCGGGTTCCTGCTCAAGGACACCCCGCCGGCCGACCTGCTGGCCGCCATCCGGGTCGTCCACGGCCTGTCCAACGCCGAGATCGCCGAGCGGCTGGTGGTGAGCCGGGCGACCTCCAAGACCTATGTGAGCCGGCTGCTGGCCAAGCTGGGTGCCCGCGACCGGGCGCAGCTGGTCGCGGTCGCCTACGAGACCGGTCTGGTCACTCCCGGCGCTGGCTGAACCCGCCCCCTTTCCCGCAGAACGGGCCGCGACAACCGCCGGTCTGCCCATATCGGCCGAAGGTCCCAACTCCATGACCGCCGCCCACCGGCGACCCGGACCTGGTTGGACCGGTCCAGGAGTTGACCTGTGCGCCCGGCGTACATCTGGCGGCCGACGCGCAAGTGTCGGCTGAGGGCCGACGACGCCGGCGGCCCCGCTACGTACCGTCGAGGTACTCAGCGCCCTCGACGTGATCGGCCTCGCTGAGCAGGCCGACGGGGGCGGAGGAGGAGGCTATGGCTGTCATCACCATCCAGGGACTGACCAAGCGCTTCGGCGACGTGCTCGCCGTCGACGATCTGAGTTTCGAGGCCGACCAGGGCACCGTGGTCGGGTTCCTGGGGCCCAACGGGGCCGGTAAGACCACCACCCTGCGCATGCTGCTCGGCCTGGTCACCCCGACCAGCGGAACCGCCAGGATCGACGGGCGATCCTACCGGGCGCTGGACGCGCCGGTGCGCCATGTCGGCGCGCTCCTGGAGGCGTCCAGCTTCCATCCCGGCCGTAGCGCCCGCAACCACCTGCGGGTGGCCGCCACCGCCGCCGGCCTGCCCCTGGCGAGGGCCGATGCGGTCCTTGACCAGGTCGGTCTGGCCGATGCGGCCCGCCGCCGGGTCGGTGGCTTCTCGCTGGGTATGCGTCAGCGTCTGGGCCTGGCCACCGCCCTGCTCGGCGACCCCCAGGTGCTCATCCTGGACGAGCCGGCCAACGGCCTAGACCCCGAGGGGGTCCACTGGCTGCGCGGGTTCCTGCGCCAGCTGGCCGACCAGGGCCGCACCGTGCTGGTCTCCAGCCACGTCCTGGCCGAGGTCGCCCAGACCGTCGACCAAGTGGTGATCATCGCCTCAGGGCGGCTGGTCACCCAATCCACCCTGGCCGCCCTGACCGCCCGCACCGACCAGCTGGTCCGGGTCCGCACCCCCCAGGCCGAGGCCCTGCGGGCCCTGTTGGCCGCCCAGGGCATCCAGGCCGACCCCGACGGGGCCGACCAGTTGCTCGCGGTCGACACCACCACCGAGACCGTCGGTAAGGCCGCGGCAACGGCCGGGATCGTCATCTACGAGATGACCGCCGAGCGTTCCAACCTCGAGGACGTCTTCCTCCAGCTCACCAGCCAGCAAGGAGCCGGATCATGACCCGTCTTGTCCGCGCCGAGTTCGCCAAGCTGGGTACCACCCGCTTCATCTACGGCCTGGCCGCCGGGATGGCCGTGTTCGCGGTCCTGGCCGTGGTCGCCGTCGGCACCGCCGCCGGCACCCAGGGCAACCCATCGCTGTCGGCCGACAGCCTGCCCATGTTCGTCGCCGGCCCGGTGGCGCTGGTGTCGGGCGCGGCGCTGCTGCTCGGGATCCTGGGCGTGGCCGGGGAGTTCCGCCACCAGACCATCTCCCAGACCTTCCTGGTCACCCCCGACCGCGGCCGGGTAGTGGCGGCCAAGCTGGTCGCCTACCCCCTGGCCGGGATCGCCCTGGCACTGACCACCCTGGCCGTCACCGCAGCCGTCGGGGCAGGCTGGCTGGCCGCCAAGGGCATCACGCCGTCGTTGCTGGACGCTCGGCTCGGCCGCGTGGTTGGCGTGGCGCTGCTCGGGGCCGGGCTGTGCGGGCTGGTCGGGGTGGGCGTCGGCGCGCTGGTCCGCAACCAGGTGGCGGCGTTGGTCGGCACCCTGGTGTGGGTGCTGGTGGTCGAGGGCCTGCTCATGGGTCTGGTGAATGCCCCCAGCCTGGGCAGGTGGCTGCCCAGCGCCGCCGCCGCGGCCGCGATCACCAGCCCGGGCGGCGCCCACCTCTCCCGGTTGGCCGGGACCCTGGTGTTCGCCGGCTATGGGTTGGCGTTGGCGTTGGCTGGCACGCGGCTGATGGTCCGCCGCGACATCACCTGATCTTGGTCGTCCGGGCGCCGCCCTCCTCGAGCAGCGGCGCCCGGACCCACGCCTCTTCAAAGAGGGCGTCATGGCATCGCTCAGGACCTGGAGAACGGTCGCCGCCACACTGTTGCTAGTGGCGCTGGCTTCCACCGGGACCCCGGCCGCCGCCGGCTCCCACACCACCACCGATCAGGCTCGCTACTGCAAGCAGGTCGACGCCTACCGGATCAAGACCTGCGCCAAAGCCATCCTCCCCGCCACCCCCCTTGGGCGGCAGCTCCAATGGGTGCTGGCCCAACTCGCCGGCGCGGCCGCCACCCTCACCGAGGCCGAGGTCCGCGCCCACTTCTCGGCCGAGTTCTTCGCGGTCTGGGGAGAGGAGCGATCCCCGGCGGTGCTGGTTGCGGCCTTCCGGCAGACCATCGCCGAGCTTGGGACTGTGAGGTTCGTTGGCTTCGCCTATCCACCACGTGCCCGCCAGACGGTGGCGCTGGTCCAGAGCACCTCCGGGGTGCGGGGAGCGGTGGAGGTCGGTGTCACCAGCGACCACCCGGCCCTGATCGAGTTCCTCCAGGCGCATGGGGCCGGACCGACGATCGTGCCCAGGGGCCACTACTCGGGCAGGTTCGACATCGGTGGGCGGCGGCTGTTCCTGCGCTGCACCGGACACCGCAGCCCCACAATGGTCTTCGAAGGCGGGCTGACCACCGACTGGTACGAGCTCCAGAACCAGCTCTCTGGGTTCACGCGGGTGTGCAGCTACGACCGCCCAGGCGGGCCCCGGAGCAGAAGCGACCCCGCCCCCACCCCTCGGATCGCCCGCGACTTTGTGGCCGACCTGCACGCCCTGCTGCGGGCCGCCCACGTGCCCGGCCCCTATGTGCTGGCCGGCCACTCCAACAGCGGACTATTCACCCAGCTGTACGCCAGCACCCACCCGCGCCAGGTGGCCGGGCTGGTGCTGATCGACGCCGTCCATCCCGCCTACCACAAGCGGCAGCTGGCGCTGCTCAAGCCGCTGCTGCCTCCCGAGGTGTGGGAGGCCGTGCGCCAGGACGCGATAACCGTGCCGCACCGGCTCAAGGATCCTGAGGGGGTCGATATCTGGACCAGTGAACGCCAGACCCGGATGGCGCTAAGGCGGTCACCACTTCGGCCGATGCCACTGGTCGTGCTCGCTCACGGCCGGGTCGACCCGGCGCCGCCGGGCTGGCCGGGTGAGGAGGTCGAGCGGCTGTGGCAGCAGCTGCAACGCGAGCTGGCCCGGCTGGTCCCCGGAGGCCGGCTGGTGATCGCCACCCAAAGCGGCCACGACATCCAGGACGAGCAGCCGGAGTTGGTCCTGGACGCCATCCGCGACGTCGTCCGAGCCGTGCGGGCCGTGCGGGCCGGCGACCTGGTGCCTCACTGACAGCGTCCGCCTACACAGATGATCGGGTCGGATGCCTGGGGCGCCGACGTGCGCCATCTGGATGCAGCTGGGTGTCCTGTCCGTCACTCCTCATCCGGTCCGCCACCGACACGTGGCCCACCAACCCGACCCCATCTTGGCCCTCTCCACACGCGCAGGCGGTGCGGCGTGGGCCGCCCCCGTCTGGCAGGCCTGGACGGTCCAGCACGCCAGGGTCGCCGCGCTCGCCGGCCGCCTCCTGCGGTGACCGCCAGTCATCGAGGCGGGTGGATCAGCGGCACCGACGACGAACCTCCTCGGATGCTCGGTTCCCACCGTCGGCCCTGTTCAGGTGGTGGAGGCAGATCAGCTGGGTGGACCATGTTTGTCCGGCTGCTGGAGGCCAAGGCCGCCCAGTACGGCCGTCGGGTCGTCAAGGTCGGCCGCTGGACACCAACCTCCCAGACCTGCTCGGTGTGTGGGTACCGCGACGGCCCCAAGCCGTTGAGCATCCGCGCCTGGGCCTGCCTGGCGTGTGGGACGGCCCATGACCGAGATGTGAACGCGGCCCGCAACATCCTTGTCGCCGCCGGGCTGGCGGAGACGCTAACTGCCTGTGGAGGCCATGTCAGACCAGGGACGACCTTGGCGGTGGCCCGCGAAGCAGGAACCCACCGAGGTGCTGTATGAGCCATCAGGGCTCACGCGGTGCGGCAGGAATCCCCGCCATTCGTGGCGGGGAGGAGGCCAACTCCCCCGTTATACTGCTGAGCGGCCCCACGCATCGCCACGGGAGGGCATGGTGGAGCGAGCACTCGTCCTCAACGCGTCGTACCAGCCGATCTGTGTCGTGCCGGTGCGACGGGCGGTGGTGCTGGTGCTCAAGGAGAAGGCCGACGTGCTCGTGCCCGGCAGCGGCCTGGTCCGCGGGGCCACCCTGGAGCTCCAGGCTCCCAGCGTCATCCGGCTCCGCTACTTTGTGAAGGTGCCGTTCCGAGCCCGGGCCGGGCTCTCCCGTCGAGCGGTGTTCGTACGCGATGACCACACCTGCCAGTACTGCGGCGAGCGAGCCGAGAATGTCGACCACGTGGTGCCCCGATCCCGTGGGGGGCTCCACGTCTGGGAGAACGTGGTCGCCGCCTGCCGCCGCTGCAACAGCCAGAAGGAGGACCGCCTCCTCCACGAGGCCGGCCTCCGGTTACGGCGCGAGCCACGGGCGCCCAAGGAGACGCTTTGGATCGTGATCGCCGTCGGCCGCATCGAACCTGGCTGGGCGCCGTTCCTGGGCCTGGAGGCCGACGCCGTCCCCGCCTGACCCTCACCCGTTCCTCCCGCGCCTCCCTGGCCGCCTTCGCCCGCCGCAGCGCCCCCTGGGCCCTGCCGCTGCTCGCCGGGGCCCTCGGGGCGGTGCTGGCGGTGACCTTCCTGGCCCGCCAGGAGGTGACGGTGGGGCCGGCCCGGGTGCGCCTGGAGGCCGGCCCGGCCCTGGTCGGCTCCAGCCGGCTGGCCGCGCCCCCGTTCGGGTCGGTCTCGGCCCGGACCCACCTGGGCCCGCTGCGCTTCCGGGCCACCATCGACGACATCGACGTCCAGGCCCTGGGGCGGCTGCTGGCCGGCAGCCCGGAGGAGCCGGGGGAGAGCCAGCGGGCGGCCCCGGTGGCCCGGGAGCGGTCCGGCGCCTCCCGGTTGGCCGAGCTGGAGGCGACCCTCGGCCCCCTCGAGGACCAGGCCCGCCGGGCGGCCACCGGGTTCGTGCTCCGGATCGCCCTGGTCGGGCTGGCCGGCGGGCTGGCCGGGGTGCTGGTGTTCCCGCGCCGGACCCGGCGCCGGCTGCTGCGCTGCGGCCTCGGGGGGCTGCTGGCCACCGTCCTGCTGCTGGGGCCGGCCCTGGCCACCTACGACCTGGGAGCCTTCCGCGAGCCCCGCTACGACGGCGCCCTCGAGTACGCCCCGGCCCTGATCGGCGACGTCCGCACCGGGCTGGACCGGCTGCGCACCCTGCGCGAGGAGATGGTCCGGGTCGGCCGCAACCTCGACCGCGCCTACGCCGCCCTGGCCAACCCCGTCGGCGAGCTCGACGGCACCGGCACCGTGCGGGTCCTGCACATCTCCGACCTGCACCTCAACCCGGCCGGGTTCGACCTGGCCGAGCGGCTGGCCGACCAGTTCGACGTGGCCGCGGTGGTCGACACCGGCGACCTGGGCACCTGGGGGCTGCCCAGGGAGCCCGACCTGGCCGCCAACATCGGCCGCTTCGAGGTGCCCTACCTGTTCGTCAAGGGCAACCACGACGACGCCGACATGGTCAGGGCGGTGGCCGCCAACCACAACGCCCGGGTGCTGGACGGCACCGGGACCGAGGTCGCGGGGATCCGGTTCCTCGGCTTCGCCGACCCGACCTTCTCCCCGGGCAAGGGCCACCAGGTGGACCAGCTGGAGCAGCTCAAGGTGGAGCGGAGCGTGGCCGTGGCCGAGGCCGTCGACCGCCAGGCCCTGCGGCCCGACGTGCTCCTGGTCCACGACGGCCGGCTGGCCACCTACGCCCGCGGCCACGTGCCCACCATCCTCGACGGCCACCTGCACCGCTTCGGCACCGAGGTCGTCAACGGGACCAGGACCCTCCAGTCCGGCACCACCGGGGCCGCCGGCCCGGACAACTTCCGGGCCCAGGACCCGCCCCCGGCCGACGCCGAGGTCCTCTACTTCGACCCCCACACCCGGCGGCCGGTGGCCGTGGACCGCATCTCGGTCCGCCTCCCCGGCTCCTCGTTCTCGGTCGAGCGGCTGCTGCTCCCCGAGGGCTCGACCGAGTTCATCCCCGACCCCATCGAGGTCCCCCCGGACCTGGTCCCGGCCCCCGGCGCCCAGGGCGGCTGACCCTCCCTCCACCGGCCGGGTGGAGGCAAGTGGAGGTACGACGGTTCGTCCGGTCTGGGCGCGTTCCCACCAGTGGGGCGGGTTTTCCCTGGTCAAGGGCCTCTCGCTCCGGCCTCAGCTGCGTTGACGGTGGATGGGCGGTGGAGTAAAGTGGCGCCAAGTGGAGGGCACGGGGAGGGGAGCGGCGCTGTTCATCGGCACCTACGACCACTCCCTGGATCCCAAGGGCCGGGTGATCCTCCCGCGCAAGTTCCGGGACGAGCTGGGGCAGGACATGGTGATCACCAAGGGCGTCGGCAACGAGCGGTGCCTGTACGTGTTCCCCCAGGCCGAGTTCGAGGCCTTCGCGGCCAAGCTCCACAGCCAGCCTCTGACCGCCCGCCCGACCCGCGACTTCGCCCGCATGTTCGTGGCCGGGGCCAGCTCCGAGTCCGCCGACTCCCAGGGCCGGGTGGTGATCCCCCAGCCGCTGCGCGAGTACGCCGGCCTGACCAGGGACGTGGTCCTGCTCGGCCAGATCCGCCGGGTCGAGATCTGGGACAAGGCGGAGTGGGAGCGCTACCGGGCGGTCGCCGAGGCCGCCTACGCCGACGAGACCAACGCCGCCCACCTCGCCGAGCTGGGGATCTGATGGTGTTGACGCTGCCAGCGCACCAGCCGGTCATGGTCGACCGCGTGGCCGAGCTGCTCCGGCCCCGGCCCGGCGGGACCTACCTCGACGCCACCCTCGGCCTCGGCGGCCACGCCGAACGCCTGCTGGAGGCCAGCGCCCCCGACGGCCGGGTCGTCGGACTGGACCGCGACCCGGCCGCGCTGGCCCTGGCCCGCGAGCGCCTCACCTGGGCGGGGGTGCGCCTCCAGGCCGTGGCCGCCTCCTTCGCCGACCTGGCCGAGGTGGCCGGGCGGCTCGGCCTGGAGGCCGTCGACGGGGTCCTGTACGACCTCGGGGTGTCGTCGCTCCAGCTCGACGAGGGCGACCGCGGCTTCAGCTACCGGGCCGACGCCCCCCTCGACATGCGCATGGACCCCACCACCGGGATCACCGCGGCCGAGGTCCTGGCCACCTACCCGCGGGCCGAGCTGGCCCGCATCCTGCGCGAGTACGGCGAGGAGCGCTTCGCCGTCCGCATCGCCCGCGTCCTCGACGAGGCACGCCGCCGCGCCCCCATCGCCACCACCGGCCAGCTCGCCGACCTGGTCAAGACGGCGGTGCCCGCGGCCGCCCGGCGGACCGGTCCCCACCCGGCCCGCCGGGCCTTCCAGGCCCTGCGCATCGAGGTCAACCGGGAGCTGGACGCCCTCCGGGCCTCCCTGCCGCAGGCGATCGACCTGCTCGCCCCCGGGGGCCGGCTGGTCGTGCTGTCCTACCACTCCCTGGAGGACCGGATCGTCAAGCAGGCCCTGGCCGACGCCGCCGGCCGGCCGGTCCAGGCGCCGCCCCGGCTGCCCGTGGACCCGCCGGCCGCGCCGGCGACCGTGGCCGTCCTGACCCGCCGGCCCGAGCGGCCGGCCCCGGCCGAGGTGGCGGCCAACCCGCGGGCCGAGAGCGCCAAGCTGCGCGCGGCCGAGAAGCTCCCGCCGCACACCCAGGCCCGAGGGGGGCAGCCGTGATGACGGCGGCGGCACACGACGCCGGACATGGCAAGGGGGAGCGCCAGTGAGCTCAACCGCCAGAGCCCAGCGGCAGGCGCCGCGCCCCCAGCTCCAGCTGCCCCGGCTGCGGGCCGTCGCCCCCATCAGCCGGGTCCCGCGGCTCCCGTTCCTGCTGCTCACCATCGCCGCGATCGTGGCCGCGGTGTTCGGCCTGGTCGCCCTCAACGTCAGCGTCAACCAGCAGTCGTTCCGGATCAGCGAGCTCGAGGAGCAGACCCGCGTGGCCGAGGCCCGCTGGACCGCCCTCCAGGCCGACGTCGACCGGCTCAAGGCGCCCGCCCGCATCGCCAAGGCCGGCGCGGCCGCCCGCCTGACCCCGGCGGGCCGGCCCCGGGTGGTCGCCTGGCCGGGCTCGCGGGGCCGGAATGTGGCCTCCCCGGGGGCGGCGTCTTCCCCCGCCGCCCCCGGGGCCGGCCTCTCCGGAGGCGACGACCAGTCCGGCTGGACGGCCGGCGACCCGTTCCCGCTCAAGCGCTACCTGGCCGAACCCTAGGCCGCCGGACCGACGTCAGGGGGGAAGCATGGCGCAGGCGAAGGGGGGCAGCAGGAAGCGGGCGCCGCAACGCCGGCGGCCGCCGCCACGGCGGCCGCCCCGGCGCCGGCGCCGGGTCAACGGCCGCCGGCGGCTGCTCGCCCTGCTCATCCTGAGCCTGCTGGCCTTCCTGGCCATCACGGGCCGGCTGATCGTCCTCCAGGTGTTCGACGCCGGCTCCCTCGACCAGGCCGCGGCCCGCCAGCGTCTCACCGTGATCGACCTGCCGGCGACCCGCGGCCGCATCTACGACCGCAACCTCGACGACCTGGCCATCTCGATCCCGGCCCGGGCCATCTGGGCCGACCCCCGCCTGGTCAAGGACAAGAAGCGCACCGCGGCCCGCCTGGCCAGGGCCCTCGGCGTGCCCAGGAAGGCCCTGGCCCAGCGCCTGGACTCCCGCGGCCGCTTCGTCTACCTGGCCCGGCGGATCCCCAGGACCAGGGGCGACGCCGTCCAGGCGATGAACCTGCCCGGGATCTTCGTCGAGGTCGACGTGGCCCGCCGCTACCCCTCGGGCACCGTCGCCTCCCAGGTGCTCGGCTTCGTCGACGTCGAGGGCCACGGCCAGGCCGGCATCGAGCAGCAGTACGACGGCCTGCTGCGCGGCCACCCGGGCAAGGTCCAGCTGGAGCGGGACCCCAGGGGACGGACCATCCCCCAGGGCCGCCGCTCCCTGGAGCCGGCCGAGCCCGGCACCGACCTGGTCCTCACCATCGACCAGCGGCTCCAGTACGTCACCGAGCAGGCCCTGGCCCGGGCGGTCCACGACCACAGGGCCAGGGCCGGCTCGGTGGTGGTGATGAGCCCGCGCACCGGCGAGATCCTGGCCATGGCCAACGTGCCGACCTTCGACCCCAACCAGGTCGGCGCGAGCAGGCCCGAGACCCGCAGGAACCGGGCCGTCGAGGAGGTGTTCGAGCCCGGCTCGACCAACAAGACCATCACCGCCGCGGCCGCCCTCGAGCACGGCGTGGTGACCCCCAAGACCGAGACGATCGTCCCCGACAGCCTCCCGCTCTGCCCGGAGAAGACCTTCCACGACTCCCATTGGCACGCGCCGGAGCTGATGACCTTCGCCGACATCGTGGCCAAGTCCTCCAACGTGGGCACGATCATGACGGCCAGGCAGCTGGGCCGGGACCGGCTGTACCAGGCCGAGGTCGACTTCGGCTACGGGCGCCGCAGCGGCGTCGACCTGCCGGGGGAGTCGCCCGGGATCCTGCGCCCGGTCTCGAGCTGGTACTGCACCGACCTCGGGACCAACGCCATCGGCCAGGGCGTGGCCGTGACCGTGCTGCAGATGGCCAGCGTCTACGGCACCGTGGCCAACAACGGGGTGCTGCAGCCCCCGACCCTGCTGCGGGGCATGGTCGACGCCCACGGCCGGGTCGCCAAGGCCGACCGCAAGCCGGGCCGCCGGGTGCTGTCGGCCCACACCGCCCGCAGCCTGTCGCGCATCCTCGAAGGCGTGGTCATGGACGGCGGCACCGGCACCGTGGCCGCCCTGGACGACTGGCAGGTGGCCGGCAAGACCGGCACCGCCCGCAAGCCCGACACCCGGCACGGCGGCTACCTGCCGGGCGCCTATGTGGGCAGCTTCATCGGCTTCGCCCCGGCCAAGCGGCCGGCGGTGGTGGTGGCGGTGGTGATCGACCAGCCGAGCCGCGGCTTCTACGGCGGGACGGTCGCGGCCCCGGTGTTCAAGGAGGTGACCGCCTCGGCCCTGCGCCGCCTGGGGGTGGTCCCGACCCTACCGGCCAAGGCGGTGCGCTGATGCTAGGCTTTCGCGGGCTGCCTCCCCGGCCAGGGAATGGCGGTCGCTAGCGGGCGCCGGCGTACCCGCCGCCGGCCGTCCGAGCCGACGACGCGGGCCTCGAAGGTCATGACCTTGACGTCCCGGCGCGTCCCCCTCGCCAGTCTCGCCCCGGCCGTCCAGGGCGAAGTCCGCGGCGACGCGGGGACCATGGTCACCGACGTCGTGCTCGACACCCGCAAGGTGGCGCCGGGCGCGCTGTTCTGCTGTGTCCCCGGCGCCCGGGTCGACGGCCACGACCTGGCCGGCAAGGCCCTGGACGCCGGCGCGGCCGCCCTGTGCGTGCAGCGGCCCCTGGACCTGGACGCCCCCCAGCTGCTGGTGGGCGGGGTCCGGGACGTGCTGGCCCGGCTGGCGGTGGCGTTCTTCGACGACCCCTCGCGCCGGCTGGACCTGGTCGGGGTGACCGGGACCAACGGCAAGACCACCACCACCTTCATGCTGGAGTCGATCTTCCGGGCCGCCGGCCGCACCCCCGGGGTGGTCGGCACCGTCGAGGTCCGGGTGGGCGACCAGCGTCGCCCGGCCGTGCACACCACCCCGGAGGCGCCCGACCTCCAGCGGCTGCTGGCCGAGATGGTCGACGCCGGCGTGCAGGCGGCGGCCATGGAGGTCTCCAGCCACGGCCTGGCCCTGCGCCGGGTCGACGGGACCCGCTTCAAGGCGGCCATCTTCACCAACCTGACCCAGGACCACCTCGACTTCCACGCCGACCTGGACGACTACTTCCAGGCCAAGCGCCGCCTGTTCACCGGCCCGTTCACGCCCCTGGGGGTGGTCAACGTCGACGACCCCCACGGGCGCCTGCTCGCCGGCACGGCCGAGGTGGCCGTGGTGACCACCGGCACCGCCGCCGACGCCGACTGGCGGGCCACCGAGGTGGCCGCCTCGCTGGAGGGGACCAGCTTCCGCCTGCGCTCGCCGGCCGGGACCAGCCCGGTCCGGCTGCGGCTGGCCGGCCAGTTCAACGTGGCCAACGCCCTGGGCGCCCTGGCCGCGGCCGACGCCCTCGGCATCGGCCTGGAGACCGCCGTGGCCGGGCTGGAGGCGCTGGCCGGGGTGCCCGGCCGCTTCGAGCGGGTCGACGCCGGCCAGCCGTTCACCGTCCTGGTCGACTACGCCCACACCCCCGACTCGCTCGACAACCTGCTCCGGGCGGCCAGGGCGGTCACCGGCGGGCGGGTGATCGTGGTCTTCGGCTGCGGCGGCGACCGCGACCGGGCCAAGCGGCCGCTCATGGGCGAGATCGCCGGCCGGCTGGCCGACCTGGCCCTGGTCACCTCCGACAACCCCCGCTCCGAGGACCCGGAGACGATCGTCGCCCAGGTCGCCGAGGGGGTGGCCCGGGCGGCCGGGCCGGACGGGTTCCTGGTCGAGGTCGACCGCCGGGCCGCGATCCGGGCCGCCCTGGCCATGGCCGGCCCGGGCGACGCCGTCCTGCTCGCCGGCAAGGGCCACGAGCAGGGCCAGGAGTTCGCCGAAGGCCGCAAGGTCCCCTTCGACGACCGCGTGGTGGCCGCCGAGGAGCTGCGGGCGCTGCTGGGGGCGGTGCGGTGATCCCGTTCACGCTCAAGGAGATCGCGGAGGTGACCGGCGGGCGGCTGGTCGAGGCCGACCCGGACGCCGTCGTCGCCGGGGTCCAGGTCGACTCCAGGAAGGTCGCGGCCGGGGAGCTGTTCGTGGCCCTGCCGGGCAGCCGCACCGACGGCAGCCAGTTCGCCGCCGCCGCCGCCGAGGCCGGCGCCGCCGCCACCCTGGCCCAGGAGGGCACGGTCCCCGCCGGGCCCCGGGTCGAGGTCGCCGACCCGCTGGCCGCCCTGGCCACCCTGGGCACGGCGGTCAGGGACCGGTCGGCGGCCGCCGTGGTCGCGGTCACCGGGTCCAACGGCAAGACCACCACCAAGGACCTGCTGGCCGCGACCCTGGGCACCCGCCTGCGCACGGTGGCCAACCAGGCGTCGTTCAACAACGAGGTCGGCCTGCCCCTGACCCTGACCCGGATCGAGCCCGACACCCAGGCGGTGGTGGTCGAGATGGGCGCCCGCGGCCCCGGCCACATCGCCGCCCTGGCCCGCCTGGCCCGGCCGGTCGTCGGCGTGGTCCTCAACGTCGGCGAGTCCCACCTGGGCATGTTCGGCTCCAGGGAGGCGATCGCCAAGGCCAAGGGCGAGCTGGTCGAGGCCCTGCCGGCCGAGGGGACGGCCGTGCTCAACGCCGACGACCCCCAGGTGGCGGCCATGGCCGACCGCACCGTGGCCCAGGTGGTCACCTTCGGCCGGAACGCGGCCGCCGCCGTGTGGGCCGAGCGGGTCGAGCTGGACGGCGAGGGCCGGGCCCGGTTCCTGCTCCACACCCCGGCCGGGACCGCCCGGGCCGCCCTGCCCGCCCCCGGCGAGCACCTGGTCGGCTGCGCCCTGGCCGCGGCCGCGGCCGCCCACGTCCTCGGGGTCGGCCCGGCCGACGTGGCCGCCGGGCTGGCCGCGGCCAGGCTGTCGCCCGGGCGGATGCAGGTCCGGCACCGCCCCGACGGGCTCACGGTGGTGAACGACGCCTACAACGCCAACCCCTCGTCCATGACGGCGGCCCTCAAGACCCTGGCCGCCCTCGGCCGCCAGGGCGGGCGCACCGTGGCCGTGCTCGGCGAGATGGCCGAGCTGGGCCCGACCGCGGCCGCCGAGCACGACCGCATCGGCCGCCTGGCCACCCGCCTGGGCATCGACCGGCTGGTCGGGGTGGGGGAGCCGGGCCGGGTGATGGTCAACGCCGCCCGCATGGAGGGCATGTGGCCCGAGGAGGCCGAGGCGGTCGCCGACCCCGACGCCGCCCTGGCCCTGCTCACCCCGGTCCTCGGCCCGGCCGACGTCGTCCTGGTCAAGGCCAGCCGGGTCGTCGCCCTCGACCGGGTCGCCGACGCCCTCCTCTCGCCCCGGGACGTGGGGGCCGGCGACTAAGTGGTCGGGATCCTGATCGCGGCCGCCGTCGCCCTGGCCCTGGGCCTGGTCGGCACGCCCCTGGCCATCCGCGCCTTCCGGCGGCGCGGCCTCGGGCAGCTGATCCAGGTCGACCTGCCCGACGCCCACCAGACCAAGCGCGGCACCCCGACCATGGGCGGGGCGGTGATCATCCTCGGCGCCGTGGCCGGCTACCTGGTCGTCCACCTGTTCAGCCGCGGCCGGGTCCCCTTCACCCCCGCCGGGGTGCTGGTGGTGGTCACCATGGTGCTGCTCGGCACCGTCGGTGCCGTCGACGACTACCTGAAGATCCGCAACCAGCGCAGCCTCGGCCTGACCAAGACGGCCAAGTTCGCCGGCCAGGCCCTGGCGGCGATCGTGCTCGGGGTCGGCGCCTGGTACTGGGCCGACGCCTTCCGGGGGATCTCCTTCATCCGCCCCCTCGCCGGCACCGAGCTGCCCCTGATCCTGTTCCTGGTCTGGGTGTTCCTGCTCGTCTCGGCCACCTCCAACGGGGTCAACCTGACCGACGGCATGGACGGGCTCGCCTCCGGCTCGACGGTGCTGGTGGTCAGCGCGTATGTGGTGATCGGGTTCTGGCAGTTCCGCCACCTGTGCGGGACCCCGGGCGACCTCCCCGGCTGCTACCGGTTCCCGGCCGGCGAGTCGCCCCAGGACCTGGCCATCGCGGCCGCCGCCATGATGGGCGCGACCGCCGGGTTCCTGTGGTGGAACGCCCCCCCGGCCCGGATCTTCATGGGCGACACCGGCTCCCTCGCCCTGGGCGGCACCCTGGCCGCCCTGGCCCTGTTCACCAACACCCAGCTGCTGCTGGCCGTGCTCGGCGGCCTGTACGTGGTCGAGACCCTGTCGGTGATCCTCCAGGTGGCCTCCTTCCGCCTGCTCGAGCGCCGGGTGTTCAAGATGGCCCCCATCCACCTCCACTTCGAGCTCTCGGAATGGCCGGAGTTCACGGTGATCGTGCGCTTCTGGATCCTGGCCGGCCTGGCCGTCGCCTTCGGCCTCGGCCTGTTCTACGCCGAGTTCCTGGCCGCGGGGGGCACCGGTGGGTAGCCCTGTCGCCGGGGGGGCCAGCCATGAGCCCCCCCGGACCCCCCACGGCCCCGCCGAGTCCTGGCCGGCGCGCTGCCCGCCGCAGTGGTTCGCCGGGCTGCCGGTGCTGGTCGCCGGGCTCGGCCGCTCCGGCCGGGCCGCGGCCCGGCACCTGGCCGCGGCCGGGGCCGACGTGGTCGCCTGCGACGACGCCGCCGACCTGGACACCGGCGAGCTGGCCGCCTTCGGGGTCAAGACCCACCTCGGCCCGGCCGGCCCCGGGCTGCTGGAGGGCCGGGCCCTGCTGGTCGTCGCCCCCGGCCTGCCCGAGGCCCACCCGCTCATCCAGGCCGCCCTGGCCGCCGGGATCCCGGTGTGGAGCGAGATCGAGCTGGCGGCCAGGGTCGCGACCATGCCGCTGGTCGGGGTCACCGGGACCAACGGCAAGACCACCACCACCGAGCTGGCCGCGGCCATGCTGACCGCCTCGGGCCGCCAGGCCGCGGCCGCCGGCAACGTCGGGCGGCCCCTGATCGACGCCGTGCTCGACCGCCACCCGCCCGACGCGGTGGTGGTCGAGCTGTCCAGCTTCCAGCTCCGCTTCACCTGGACCCTGCGCCTGCGGGCCGGGGCCTGGCTCAACTTCGCCCCCGACCACCTCGACTGGCATCCCGGCCTGGAGGCCTACGCCGAGGCCAAGGCCAGGGTCTGGGCCAACCAGGGCCCGGACGACTGGTCGCTGTACGGCGCCGACGACCCGGTGGTGGCCGCGCACGCGGCCCACGCCCCCGGCACCCCGGTGCCGTTCGCCACCGGCCGGGCCGCCCCCGGCGGGCTCGGCCTGGAGGCCGGCGTCGCCCTCTCCCGCATCCCCGGCCACGAGGGCGGCCTGTGGCGGGCGGCCGCCCTGCGCCTGCCGGGACGGCACAACCTGGCCAACGCCATCGCCGCCTCCGGGGTCGCCATGGCCCTGGGCGCCCACCCGGCCGGCATGGCCCGGGCGGTGGCCGCCTTCCGGGCCGGCCCGCACCGGCTGGCCACGGTCGGCGAGGTCCGCGGGGTCGCGTTCGTGAACGACTCCAAGGCGACCAACCCCCATGCCGCCGCCCGCGCCCTGGCCGCCTTCCCGCAGGTCGTCTGGGTCGCCGGCGGCCGCAACAAGGGCCTGGACTTCGACGACCTGGTCGCCGGGGCCGTCGACCGGATGGTCGGGGTGGTCCTGGTGGGGGAGGCGGCCGAGGAGCTCACGGCCGCCCTGGGCCGGGCCGGCTTCACCGGCCCGGTGGTGCGGGCCGCCTCGGTCGGCGAGGCCGTCACCGTCGGGTTCGGCCTGGCCGACCCGGGCGACACCGTGCTGCTGGCCCCGGCCTGCGCCAGCCAGGACCAGTTCACCGACTACGCCGAGCGGGGCGCGGCGTTCGAGGCCGCCGTCGAGCGCCTGGCCGCCCGCCACGATCTCGAGGGTGGTGACCGCCGTGGCGGGCCGTGACAGCCGAGGGGCGGCCAGGCCGTTGCTGGGGGCCGGGTCCACCTACTGGCTGCTGCTCGCCGTCGTCTGCGCGCTGCTGATCATCGGCCTGGTCATGGTGCTGTCGGCCTCCTCGGTGGCCGCCCTGGCCAAGCAGGGCGACTCCTACGCCTACTTCAAGCGCCAGCTGCTGTGGGTGGTCGGCGGGGTGGTGGTGATGCTGGGGGCCAGCCGCATCGACTACCGCCTGTGGCGCCGGCTGGGCACGCCGCTGCTCGTCGCCGCCACCGCCGGCCTGGTGTACGTGCTCGCCCACCCGGCCGCGGTGTCGGCCTACGGCTCGACCCGCTGGATCTCGATCGGCGGCGCCCTCACCGTCCAGCCGGCCGAGTTCGCCAAGCTGGCCCTGGTGCTGTTCTCGGCCAACGTCCTCACCCGCAAGGCCCGGCTGCTCGGCGACGTCCGCCACCTGCTGGTGCCGGTCCTGCCCCTGACCATGCTGCTGGCCGCCCTGGTGATGCTGGAGCCCGACCTGGGCACCACCCTGCTGCTGTGCGCCATCGCCTTCGGCATGCTGTTCGTGGCCGGGGCCCCGCTGCTGCTGCTGGGCGGGATCGGCGCCCTCGGCCTGGCCGGCGGCATGGGCCTGATCATGAGCGCCCCCTACCGGCGGACCCGGTTCCTCTCCTTCATGGACCCGGCCGCCGACCCCCAGAACGGCGGCTACCAGTTCATCCAGGGGCGCCTGGCCCTCGGCTCGGGCGGGCTGCTCGGGGTCGGGCTGGGGGCGAGCCGGCAGAAGTGGTCCTATGTGCCCAACGCCCACACCGACTTCATCTTCGCCATCATCGGCGAGGAGCTCGGCCTGCTCGGCACCCTCTCGATCCTGCTGCTGTTCGTCGCCTTCGCCTACGCCGGGGTCCGGGTCGCCCAGCGCGCCCCCGACCCGTTCGGCCGCTACCTGGCCGGCGGGATCACCGTCTGGATCGTGGTCCAGGCCCTGGTCAACATCGGCGCCGTGGTCGGCGTGCTGCCGATCACCGGGGTGCCGCTGCCGCTGGTCTCCTTCGGCGGCTCCAGCATGCTGGTGCTGCTGGCCGCCACCGGCATGCTGCTGAACGTGGCCAGGCACGAGGTGTGGTCGGTGCGGCGCTCGGTGATCGCGACCACGACCAGGACCGCGGCCGAACGCCGGGGCCGCCGCACCGCCGGCCGCGCCCCCTCCCGGCCGGCCAGGGGACGCCCGGCCGCCGTGACCACCACCCGCGGCGGCGGCCACCGCCAGACCCCGGCCCAGAAGGCCAAGGCCGACGCCGAACGGACCCGCGGGACCCAGGGCGCCCCGTCGACGCGGACCCCCAGGAAGGAACCCCGATGACCACCCCCGACCCACGGCCAGACGCCCCCACCGCCGCCCAGGGCGTGACGCCGGGCCCAGCCGCCGCCCCGGCCCCCGGCCCGGGCGGGCTGCCCGCCCCCGGCGACCGGCCCGGCCTGTCGCTGCTGGTCGCGGCCGGCGGCACCGGCGGCCACGTGTTCCCCGGCCTGGCCCTGGCCCGCACCATCGTCCAGCACGACCCGCGGGCGACCGTCCGCTTCGCCGGGACGAGCAGGGGCATCGAGACCCGGGCGGTGCCCGAGGCCGGCTTCGCCCTCGACCTGCTGCCGGTCCTGCCCCTGTCGCGCCGGCTGGCCAAGGAGACCCTGCTCGCCCCCTTCGCGGCCGTGAACGGCACCGTCGCCGCCCGCCGGCTGCTGCGCGAGCACCGCTTCGACGTCGTCTGCGGCATGGGCGGCTACATCACCCTCCCGGTGGCCGTGGCCGCCCGCCTGGAGGGCGTGCCGGTGGTCCTGCACGAGCAGAACGCCGTCCCCGGGATCGCCAACCGCCTGGCCGCCAGGGTGGCCAGGCGCATCGCCGTCGGGGTGGACGCCGCCGCCGCGGCCTTCCCGCCCGACCGCACCGTGGTGGTCGGCAACCCGGTCCGGCCCGAGCTGGCCCACCTGGACCGGGCCGCGCTCCACGACGAGGCGGTGGCCGCCTTCGGCCTCGACCCCGACCGCCGCACCCTGTTCGTGTTCGGCGGCAGCCAGGGGTCGCGGCGCATCAACCAGGCGGTGGTCGCGGCCACCGCCCACTGGCCCGACCCGGCCGCCGTGCAGGTCCTGCACGCCTGCGGGCGCCGGGACGAGGCCGACGTCCGGGCCGCCTGGGCCGAGGCCGACCCCGACGGCCGGGGGCTGCTGGTCAGGATCGTGCCGTTCGTCGACCGCATGGACCTGGCCTATGCCGCCGCCGACCTGGCCGTGACCAGGGCCGGGGCCATCACCATGGCCGAGCTGACGGCCGCCGGCATGCCCGCGGTGATGGTCCCGCTGCCCCACGCCACCGCCGACCACCAGGCGGCCAACGCCCGGGCGGTCGCCGCCGCCGGCGGGGCCGTGGTGGTCGCCGACGACGCCCTCGACGGCCCGGCGCTGGTCGCCGCCGCCGCCCCTCTCCTCGCCGACCCCCACCGCCTGGCCGCCATGGCCGCGGGCATGCGCACCCAGGCCCACCCGGCCGCCGCCGAGGAACTGGCCGCCCTGGTCGTGGAGGCCTCCGGCCGCGCCACCCGGGAGCAGTTCCTGGCCGAGGTGGCCGCGGCCGCCGCCACCATCGACCGCGAGGCCTCCGGCTGGTTCGAGGCCGCCGCCCCTCCACCCGGCGGTCCCACCGTCCAGCGCCGGGTCGACCGCCGCACCAAACGCATGGAGGCCTACCCCCCGATCGACCGCAAGTCCCGCACCGCGACCCAGGCCCCCGGGTCCGGACCGGCGGGGGTTCAGGGGCCCGGGACCGGAGGGGCGGCGGGCGACCAGGCGGGCGGCGGGGAGGGCCGCCGCAACGGCCAGGACGCCCACGCCGCCCGGAAGCCGGACGCCCGGGGCGGCCCGCCCACCGACCAGGACGCCGGGCCATGAACGGGCCGGGCCCGGGCAGAGCGTCGGGGATTGCGGGCGGGGCCCGGACGGCCGGGCTCGAGGGTGGGCCTCGGACCGTGCACCTGGTCGGGGTCGGCGGGGCCGGGATGAGCGGGCTGGCCCGCCTGCTGCTGGCCGGGGGGCACCGCGTCACCGGGTCCGACCGCAGTGAGTCGGCCACCCTGGAGGCGCTGCGGGCGCTCGGGGCCGAGGTGTGGGCCGGGCACGACGGGGCCCGGCTGGGCCGGCCCGACCTGGTGGTCGCATCGACCGCGATCCGGCCCAGCAACCCGGAGCTGGTCGCGGCCGGGACCCTGGACATCCCCGTCCTCGGCCGGGCCCAGCTGCTGGCCCTGCTCATGGCCGGCAGGGTCGGGATCGCCGTCGCCGGCACCCACGGCAAGACCACCACCACCGGGATGGTCGTGGCCATCCTGGAGGCGGCCGGGCTCGACCCGTCGTTCGCCGTCGGCGGCGACTTCAAGGCCAGCGGGATCAACGCCGCCGCCGGGCGGGGCCCCCACTTCGTGGCCGAGGCCGACGAGTCCGACGGCTCGTTCCTGGAGCTGGCCCCCACCGTGGCCGTGGTCACCAACGTGGAGGCCGACCACCTCGACCACTGGGGCGACCTCGCCTCGGTCCAGGCCGCCTTCCGGGCCTTCGTGGGTCACCTGCCGGCGGCCGGCACGGCCGTCCTGTGCGCCGACGACCCGGGCGCGCTGGAGCTGGCCGGGGCCGCCCCCTGCCGGGTCGTGACCTACGGGCTGACCGACGCCGCCGAGGTGCGGGGGAGCGGGCTCGCCCTGGGCCCCTGGGACGCACGGTTCCTGGTCACGGGCGATGGCGGACGCCTCGGCGAGGTCGGCCTGGCCGTCCCTGGCCGGCACAACGTGGTCAACGCCCTCGGGGCGATCGCGGCGGCGCTGGCCGCCGGGGCGCCGTTCGAGGCCGCCCAGTCGGCCCTGGCCGGGTTCACCGGCGCGGCCCGGCGCTTCCACCTGCGGGCCGAGGTCGGCGGGGTCACGGTCGTGGACGACTACGCCCACAACCCGCCCAAGGTGGCGGCCACCCTCGCCGCGGCCAGGCTCGGCCCCTGGAAGCGGGTGGTGGCCGTGTTCCAGCCCCACCTGTACTCGCGCACCCGGCTGTTCGCGGACGAGTTCGGCCGGGCCCTGGCCGCCGCCGACCTGGTGGTGGTGACCGACGTCTACGCGGCCAGGGAGGACCCAGAACCCGGAGTGGACGGCGCCCTGGTCGCCGGGGCGGCCCGGCGTGCCCGCCCCGACCTGGACTGCGTCTACGAGCCCGACCGGGCCGCCCTGGCCGCCCGGGTCGCCGCCCTGGCCCAGCCGGGCGACCTGGTCCTCACCCTGGGCGCCGGCGACATCACCACCCTGGCCGACGAGCTCGCCCCCCTGCTGGATGCGGCCGGGGGCAGCCGATGACCGGCCGGGAGCCGTCCATGGCCGGCGGGTGGCCCCCGGTGACGGGCCCGGTGGGGCCGGTGGACGCCGACGTGCTGGAGGCGGCCGCGGCTGAGCTGGCCGCGCGCTGCCCGGGGCGGGTGCATCGGGACCTGTCGCTGGCCCCCCTGACCACGTTCCGGCTGGGGGGGCCGGCGGCGGTGCTCCTGCGGGCCGAGAGCCTGGACGACCTGGCCGCCCTGGCCGAGGCGCTCGGCGTGGCCCGGGTGCCGCTGCTGGTCGTCGGGCGCGGGTCGAACATGCTGGTCGCCGACGACGGCTGGCCGGGGATCGCGCTGCAACTGGGCCAGCGGTTCCGCCGGGTCGAGATCGACGGCACCGGGCTGGAGGCCGGGGCGGCCACGCCCCTGCCCAGCGTGGCCGCCCGCTCGGCCAGGGCCTCCCTGGGCGGGATCGCGTTCGCGGTGGCCATCCCGGGCAGCGTCGGCGGGGGGGTGCGCATGAACGCCGGCGCCCACGGCAGCGAGCTGGCCGACCGCCTCGCCTGGGCCGACGTGTTCCACCTGACCGGCGCGCAGCGCGGCCGGGCGGTGCGCATGAAGCCTGACGAGCTCGGCTTCGGCTACCGGCGCTCGGCCCTCCCGGCCGGGGTGGTGGTGACCGCGGCCCGGTTCGCCCTCACCCCGGCGCCCGAGGCCACCGTCCGCGCCGAGATCGACGAGGCCCGCCGCTGGCGGCGCGACAACCAGCCGGTGAACCAGCCCAACTGCGGCAGCGTGTTCGCCAACCCGCCCGAGATGGCCGCCGGCCGGGTGGTCGAGCTGCTCGGCATGAAGGGCGAACGCCACGGCGGGGCCAGGATCAGCGAGGTCCACGCCAATTTCATCGTCGCCGCCGACGGCGCCACCGCCGCCGACGTGCTCGTCCTCATCCGCCGGGCGATGCGCCGGGCCCGCGACGAGCTCGGCGTCACCCTGCGCACCGAGGTCCAGCTGGTCGGCGACTTCGGCCAGGGGGAGCCGGCCGGGACCGGCCCCGGCCGCCCGGGACCGGGGGGCGAGGCGGTGACCCCATGACCCAGCGGACCAGCCCGGGCGGGCGCGGCCCCGGGGGAGCGGCCCCAGGGCGGCGTGCTGCCGCCGACCGGCGCATGGCCGAGCGGCGCAAGGCCATCCTGTCCACCCGGGCGCGGCGCCGGCGGCGCTGGCTCGGCTGGACCCTGGCCGCCATCGCCCTCGCCGTGGGCATGGCCTACCTGATCAGGACGCCGCTGTTCGGCCTCACCGCGGTCCGCGTCGAGGGCACCGGGGTCGTCGCCGATGCCGAGGTCCTCCAGGCCAGCAAGGTCCGCATCGGCGAGCCCTACCTGGGCCTGGACCTGGTCGCCATCCGCGCCCGGGTGGCCGCCCTGCCCCGGGTCGCGGCCGTCCGGGTGACCCGCGACTATCCCTCCAGCCTGCGCATCACCGTCACCGAGCGCCAGCCGGTGGCCAGCGTCTCGTCCGCCAGCGTCTTCGCCGGCAGCGTGTACTGGCTGGTCGCCGCCGACGGCACCGTGCTCGACGCCGCCGCCAGCCGCCCCCCCGACCTCCCGTACGTGGCCTCGGTCCCGCTGCCCGACGGGGTGGGCCCCGGCAGCCGCCTGCCCCCCGGCAACGAGCTGACCAACGCCCTCAGCGCCCTCGGCGGCATGGCCCCGCAGCTCAAACGCGAGGTGAGCGGCGTCGACGCCCGGACCCTCGACAGCCTCGAATTCACGCTCAAGGACGGCACCCGGGTCCTGTACGGGCTCGCGGTGGACCAGCCGGCAAAGGACGCCGCCGTGTCGCTGGTGCGGCGGACCCTGAAACGGGAGGGAAGGGAGGCGCAGCGAATCGACGTCCGCGATCCGTCGACGCCGACGGTTCAGGCCACGCCAGCGAATAACAATCGGTGAAATTACACCAGGGTAGTTGACCAGGTCAGGGGCACCTTGTACCATCCCGGACAGCTTGAGGTTGACATAAAATTGAACCTCAACTTGAGGCTCAACTTCCCCCGCTTCCCTGGCCCTCGGCTGGGCGACGACTGTCCGTGAAACGGGCGAAGGAGGATGGTTGGATGATGGCGGCGCCGCAGAACTACCTGGCCGTGATCAAGGTGGTCGGGATCGGCGGCGGTGGAGTCAACGCCGTCAACCGCATGATCGAGGCGAGCCTCAAGGGCGTCGAGTTCATCGCCGTGAACACCGACGCCCAGGCCCTGCTCGCCTCCGACGCCGACGTCAAGCTGGACGTGGGGCGGGAGCTGACCCGCGGCCTCGGCGCCGGCTCCAACCCCGACGTCGGCCGCCAGGCCGCCGAGGACCACGCCGAGGAGCTGGAGGAGGTCCTCAAGGGCGCCGACATGGTGTTCGTCACCGCCGGCGAGGGCGGCGGCACCGGCACCGGGGGCGCCCCGGTGGTGGCCCGCATCGCCAAGGCCCAGGGGGCGCTGACCATCGGCGTGGTGACCAGGCCGTTCGCCTTCGAGGGCAAGCGCCGCTCGGCCCAGGCCGACAAGGGCATCGAGGGCCTGAAGCAGGAGGTCGACACCCTCATCATCATCCCCAACGACCGCCTGCTCCAGGTGGCCGAGCGCACCACCTCGATGCTGGACGCCTTCAAGCTGGCCGACCAGGTCCTGCTCCAGGGCGTGCAGGGCATCACCGACCTGATCACCATCCCCGGGCTCATCAACCTCGACTTCGCCGACGTGCGGGCCACCATGCGCGAGGCCGGCACCGCGCTCATGGGCATCGGCCAGGCCCGCGGCGAGGACCGGGCCGTGGCCGCGGCCAGGCAGGCGATCTCCTCGCCGCTCCTGGAGGCGTCGGTCGAGGGGGCCAGGGGGGTGCTGCTCAACATCTCCGGCGGCTCCGACCTCGGCCTGTTCGAGGTCAACGAGGCCGCCGAGGTGATCGCCTCCGCCGCCCACCCCGACGCCAACATCATCTTCGGGGCCGTGATCGACGACGCCCTGGGGGACGAGGCCCGGGTCACGGTGATCGCGGCCGGGTTCGACCGCGGCACCGTGCAGGCCGCCGCCGACCCCGGGCGGTCCCAGGCGGGCGCCTCGGGCGAGGACGAGTCGGTCTGGCCGACCCCGGGCATGCGGCGCCCCAACGACGCCCGCGTCTCCCGCCCGGCCCCGCCGACCCCGGGCGCGGCCGAGCGGCGTGAACCGGAGCGGCGCGAACCGGAGCGGCGCGAGCCCGAGCGCCGCCCACGCTACGACAGCGATGACGACGAGCTTGACATCCCGTCCTTCCTCAAGCGCTGATCCCCAGCCACCGGAGGACCCGGGCCGGGCCGGCCCGGGCCTCCTGTGGCGGCCCGGGCCGCCGGCCGCGGCGGCGCCGGCGCCGGCCTGGCCACCCCTGCTGGTGGCCGAGGACCTGCTGGGGGCCGGGGTCGTGGCCGCGTTCACCGGGCGGGCCGGCGGCTCCTCCGAGGCGCCCCACGCAACCCTCAACCTCGGGTTGCGGGTTGGGGACGACCTGCGCCGGGTGCTGGCCAACCGGCGCAGGGTGGCCACCGTCCTCGGCCTGGCCGGGCGGCCCTGGGCGCTGGCCAGGCAGGTCCACTCGGCCACGGTCCTGCGGGTCGAGGCCGACCGGCTCGGCCAGGGCCCCCCGGAGGCCAGGCCGCCGCTGGGCGAGGGCGACGGGCTGGTCACCACCGACCCCGGGGTGGTGCTGGCCGTGCTGACCGCCGACTGCGCCCCGGTGCTGCTGGCCGACCCGGCCGCCCGCGTGGTCGGCGCGGTCCACGCCGGCTGGCGCGGCCTGGCCGCCGGCGTGGTCGAGGCCGGGGTCGCGGCCATGGCCGGGCTGGGCGCCGACCCGGCGCGCTGCGTCGGCCTGGTCGGCCCGGCCGTCGGCGGGTGCTGCTACGAGGTCGGCCCGGAGGTGCGGGACGCCGTCGGCGCCCGCCTCCCGGCCGCCCTGGCCACCACCAGGGACGGCCGCCCCGCCCTCGACCCGGCCGCCGGGGCCGCCCAGGCGCTGCGGCGGGCCGGGGTCGGCCAGCTCCGGGTGGCGGGCGAGTGCACCTTCGACCTCGAGGAGCGCTTCTTCTCCCACCGCCGCGACCACGGCCGCAGCGGCCGCCAGGCCGGCCTGATCGCCCTGGTCCCGACCTGGGACGGCGGCCGATGAAGCGGAGCCCTGACAGGGCCGGCCTGATCGCCCTGGTCCCCGGAGGCGGCCGGTGACCGTGGCCGTCGACCCGGTGGCGGTGGCCGCCAACGTGGCCGGCGTCCGGGAGCGGGTGGCGGCCGCCGCCACCCGGGCCGGGCGCGACCCGGACCAGGTGACCCTGGTCGCGGTGGCCAAGCTGTTCCCGGCGGCCGCGGTCCGGGCCGTGCTGGAGGCCGGGGTGGCCGACGTGGGCGAGAACTACGCCAGGGACCTGGAGGCCAAGGCGGCCCAGGTGCCCGGGGTGCGCTGGCACTTCGTCGGCCGCCTCCAGCGCAACAAGGCCGGCGTGCTGGTCAGGGTCGGCGCCCTGGTGCACTCGCTCGACTCGCTGGCCGGGGCCCGGGCCCTCGGCCGGCGGGCCGTGGCCGCCGGCACCACCGCCCGGGCCCTGGTCCAGGTCGAGGTCGACGACCGCGAGGCCGCCCACGGGGTCAGGCCCGCCGACCTGGGCGGCCTCCTGGACGCCTGCCGCGCCGTCGACGGCCTCCAGGTCGAGGGCCTGATGGTCATGCCCGCCCCCGCCGACGACCCCGAGGCGACCCGGCCGGCGTTCCGGCGGACCGCCGAGCTGGCCGCCCGCTCCGGCCTGGCCGAGCTGTCGATGGGCATGACGGCCGACTTCGAGGTGGCCGTGGAGGAGGGCGCCACCCTCATCCGGATCGGCACCGCCCTGTTCGGCCCCCGCCCGACCGGCCGGGGGGGTCCGGGGGACCGCCAGGGTGGTCCCCCGGTGGATCGGGGGGGTCCGGGGGACCGCCGGGGTGGTCCCCCGGTGGATCGGGGAGGCGGCCCATGAGCCTGTCACCCGTGAGCCCTACGATTCGGTCAGGAGCGTCGATCAGGACTACGGAAATCGGAAAAAGGGACGTTCCCGGAGCGCTCGCCGTGACTTCTGAGGCGATGATCGCCATAGTGTTGCCGGCGCCGCGCAAGGCGGACGTCCTCAGGTGCTTGGACAGTTGTCGACATGGCGAAAGGTAGGTGACGTGAGGTGGCCGGGGCGTTCAAGAAGAGCCTTGTGTGGTTGGGGCTGGTCGAGCCTGAGGACGACGAGGAGCTGGCCGACGTGGCCGAGGCGGCCGGGCGACCCCCGGCCGATCGGACCCCGATCCGCCGGGTGCGCGAGGACGACGGCTACGGGCGCCGTCGCGAGGCCGGGCGCCTGGAGGAGCCGACCGAGGCGGTGATCCACCCGATCCCGTCGGCGGCCGCCGGCAAGGTCCACCTGATCGAGCCGTCCGGCTTCAACGACGCCGAGGAGATCGGCGAGAAGTTCAAGGCCGACATCCCGGTCATCGTGAACCTCCAAGGTATGGAGGCCGAGACCGCCAAGCGCCTGATCGACTTCGCCGCCGGGCTCACCTTCGGGCTGGACGGGCGCATCCAGCGTGTCGCCGACAAGGTGTTCCTACTCACCCCCAGAAACGTCGAGGTCTCGGCCGAGGAGCGGCGGCGGCTCCAGGAGCGGGGCTTCTTCAACCAGGCATGACCGGTGTCGATCTGTGTGGATTCTCTCCCTACTCCTGAGCCTCTACTGGCTGATCCTGCTCGGCCGGATCGTGATGGACCTCATCCTCAGCTTGACCGGTGGCCGAGGTCTTTCCGGTCTGGCGATCCTGTATGGAATACTGTATGACCTGACCGAACCCATCCTCCGACCCATCAGGCGACTCCTTCCCCCCTTGCGAGTCGGCGCTGTGGCCCTAGATCTCTCCCCCCTCATAGTGTTCGTACTGATCGCCCTGCTCAGACAGGTGGTGAGTACCAGCTAGCCGGCCCAACGCGAACGCTCGAGTGGTGCTCGGGTACAATCGCCCATCCACTTGCAGGTTCAGGTTAAGGAGCGCACATGCCGCCACTGACCCCGCTGGACATCCAACACAAAGAATTCACCAAGGCGATGCGCGGGTACGCCATGCACGAGGTGGACACCTTCCTCGACCAGGTCACCGAGGAGTTCACCCGGATGCAGGACGAGATCGCCCGCCTCCGGGAGCAGGCCTCCAGCGCGGCGCCGCCCCAGCCGGTCCCGGTCCAGGCGCAGCAGGCGCCCCCGCCGCCGCCCCCGCAGCCCCAGCCGGTGGCCGCCGAGGCGCGGAGTACGGCAGGTGGCGAGGAGGCGATCGCCCGGGCCCTGGTGATGGCCCAGCGGATGGCCGACCAGACGGTCGAAGAGGCCAAGGTCAAGGCCAAGTCGATGGTGGCCGAGGCCGAGGCCAGGGCCAAGAACATGACCGAGCAGGCCCAGATGCGGGCCCGCGAGGTCACCGAGGCCGCCCAGATGCGGGCCCGCGAGGTCACCGAGGCCGCCCAGATGCGCGCCCGCGAGGTCACCGAGGCCGCCCAGGCCCGGGCCCGCGAGCTCACCGAGGGCCTGGAGACCCGCTACAAGGAGCGCATCCAGTCGGCCGAGGCCCGGGCCCGCGTGGCCGAGGAGCAGGCCCGCATGCAGATCGCCCAGGCGACCGAGCAGGTGGCCAGGCGCCGCCAGGAGCTGGAGAGCTCGATCGAGGCCCTGCGCGCCTTCGAGCGCGACTACCGGGCCCGGCTCCGCGGCTTCGTCGAAGGCCAGCTCAAGGCGCTCGAGGACGCGGCCCCGTCCGGGCCCGTGGCCCCGCCGCAGCCGCCCGGTCTGGGTGGGAACTCCCGGCCCCTGCCGGGCGCCGACGACCTGCCCGCCCTGTCGACCGGGGCGCGCCAGAGCTCCTACTCGGCCCTGCGCGACTCGACCTCGGACCAGCTCGGCCACAACGGCCGCGACCGGGTGGACCGGCTGCGCCACGACGACTGACGCCGCTGCAACGGTCACCCCTAGCGGGCCAGGGTGGTCGTCGCCGCCGCCCTGCTGGCCCTGGCCCTGGCCATGGGCCTGCTGGTCGTCTCGCTGTTCCGCGCCGACGGTCTCGGTCTCGTCTGGGCCTCCCTGGCCGTCGACGCGGTCGCGGTCACGCTGCTGGTGACGGCGCTGCGCCGGCGCCGGGCCCGCTAGCCGCGACCCCGGCGGCCGGGCGCCTCCAGGGCGTCGCCGACGGCCGCGGCGGCCCGCGAGGCCGCCCGCTCGAACGGGTTGCGGCGGTACCCGAGGACGCTGCCGAGCAGGTAGGCCGGGTAGTAGAGCGGCCCCCAGCGCTCGTGCTGGGCCACGTGCTCCAGCTCGTGGGCGAGCAGCCGGTCGCTCAGGGGCCGGTTGGCCACGATCACATGCCCCAGGGTGATGGCCGCGAACCCGCGCCAGCGCAGGAACCGGGCCAGCCCGGCGCTGGCGTCCTCGAACAGCAGCACTCCCCGCCAGCGCACCGGCCTGGACCGGGTGGTGAGCCCCCCGACCAGCCCGACCAGGCTGTTCGGCCCGGCCCACACGTACCCCCACCGCGACCGCGCCGCCGGCAGCAGGTCCCCCAGGTCGTCCACCCGGGCCCGCCCGCCGGTCACGACCGTGCCGGGCGCAGCCAGATGCGGACCTCCTGGCCGTCCAGGTCGACCCGGGCGTCGTGGCCGTCGCCCTGGGGGGCGGCGTGCAGGCTGGTGGCCAGGGTCTCGCCCAGCAGGTAGTCGTGGTGGGCCGCGACCGCGGCCGCGGCCCGGCCGTCGGCCTTGACGGCCAGCTCGATCCGGTCGGCCACCTCCAGCCCGGCCGCCTTGCGCAGGTCCTGCACGGCCCGGACCAGGTCGCGGGCCAGGCCCTCCAGGCGCAGCTCGGGCGTGACCTCCAGGTCGAGGGCGACCGCGGTGGCGCCGTCACGGACCACCCGCCAGCCGGTGACCGGCTCCTCGACCACCCCGGCCTCCTCCGGTCCCAGCTCGACCGGCCCGAGCCCGTCCACCTCCAGCCGCACCCGCTCGCCGGCCCGCAGCCGCGGGGCCAGCTCGGCGGCCGGCTCGGCCGGGACCTGGCGCAGGGCGGCGGCCACCGCCGGGGCGTCGCGCCCGAACCGGGGCCCGAGGACCCGGAAGTTCGGGGCCAGCCGGTAGGCGACCAGCCCGGCCTCGCCCTCGGCGAAGCCGACCTCCTTGACGTTGAGCTCGGCCGCGACCAGGTCCAGCAGCCCGGCCACCCCCGCCCGCACCGGGTCGGGCACGCTGATCAGGGCCCGGGCCAGGGGCTGGCGGACCTTGATCCTGGCCTCGGTGCGGGCCTGGCGGCCCAGCCCGACCAGCCGCCTGACCTCGGCCATGGCCGCGCTCAGCCGCGGGTCGGCGGCGGCCCGGTCCGGCACCGGCCAGTCGATCAGGTGGACCGAGTCCGGCGCCTCCGGGTCGACCGCGACCACCAGCCCCTGCCACAGCTCCTCGGCCGTGAACGGCGCGTACGGGGCCAGCAGCAGGGTCACGGTGCGCAGGCAGGTCCACAGGGTCCGGAAGGCGGCGTCGGCGTCGTCGCCGGTGCCGCGCCAGAAGCGCCGCCGCGACAGCCGCACGTACCAGTTGGACAGGTCGTCGACGAAGGTGGCCAGCCGCCGGGCGGCGCTGGTGGCGTCGTAGTCGTCCAGGCTCCGGGTGACCTGGTCGACGGTGTCGGCCAGCTCCCCGAGGACCCACCGGTCGATGGGGGAGCCTGGGGGGGCGCTGTCGGCCCCCCCAGGGGACAGATCTGGCTGAAAGCCCTCCAGGCGCGCGTACAGGCAGAAGAAGCTGTAGGTGTTCCACAGGGTGAGGAAGAACGACCGGGTGATGTCCTCGACCGCCTCGGGGGACAGCCGCCGCGACACCCACGGCGACCCGCTGGCCAGCATGAACCAGCGCAGCGGGTCGGCCCCGTAGCGGTCCAGCAGCTCGAAGGGGTCGAGCACGTTGCCGAGGCTCTTGGACATCTTGCGGCCGTCGCGGTCCACGATGTGGCCCAGGCAGACCACGTTCCGGTAGGAGGTCTGGTCGAACAGCAGCGTGCTCACGGCCAGCAGCGAGTAGAACCAGCCGCGGGTCTGGTCGATGGCCTCGGAGATGAAGTCGGCCGGGAAGGCCCGCTCCAGGGCCTCCCGGCTCCCCGGGGTGTGCGGGTAGCCCCACTGGGCGAACGGCATCGACCCCGAGTCGAACCAGGCGTCGAGCACGTCGGGGACCCGGCGGGCCTCCTTGCCGCAGTCCGGGCAGGCGAAGGCGACCTCGTCCACGAACGGCCGGTGCGGGTCCAGGCCGGACAGGTCGCGGCCGGCCCTGGCCGACAGGTCGGCCAGGCTCTCGACCACCGTCACGTGGCCGTCCTGGCAGCGCCACAGCGGCAGCGGCGTGCCCCAGTAGCGGGCCCTGGACAGCGCCCAGTCGACGTTGTTGGCCAGCCAGTCGCCGAAGCGGCCGTCGCGGATGTGCTCGGGGCGCCAGCCGATGTGGGCGTTCTCGGCCAGCATCCGGTCCTTGACCGCCGTGGTCCGGGCGTACCAGGACGTCAGGGCGTAGTAGATCAGCGGCGTGTCGCAGCGCCAGCAGAACGGGTAGGCGTGGCGGTGGGTCTCGGCCCGCCACAGCAGCCCCCGCCGGCGCAGGTCCTCGACCAGGTCGGCGTCGGCCTCCTTGACGAACCGGTCGGCCAGCCAGCCCGTCTCCGGCCCGAACCGGCCGTCGGGGCCGACCGGGTGCAGCACCGGGGTGTCGTAGCGCTGGCCGACGGCCAGGTCCTCGGCGCCGTAGGCGGGCGAGGTCTGGACCAGCCCGGACCCGTCGCCGGTGGTCACGTACTCGTCGGCCACCACCGTCCAGCCCCGGGCCGCCTCCTCCTCGGTCAGCGGGATCAGGTCGAAGGCCCGCCGGTAGCGGGTGCCGAGCAGCTCCTCCAGGGGCACCGGGCGTAGCACCCGGGCGTCCTCGCCGACCGCCCTGGCGACCGCGTCGCGGGCCACCACCAGCCGGCGGGGCACCCCGTCCTCGCCGGTCGCCTCCACCAGCACGTAGTCGATCTCGGGGCCGACCACCACCGAGACGTTGGGGACCAGCGTCCACGGCTGGGTCGTCCAGACCAGCAGGGCCGCCCCCTCGGAGGCCAGGGTGCCACTGGTGGCGGGCAGGGCCACATAGGCGGTGAGGTCCTCGACCTCCCGGTAACCCATGGCCACCTCGGCGTCCGACAGGGTCGTCTGGCAGCGCGGACAGTAGGGGCTGACCTTGTAGTCCTCGACCAGCAGGCCGCGGCGGTGCAGGTCGGCCAGGGCCCACCAGACGCTCTCCACATAGGAGGTGTCCATCGTCCGGTAGGCCTGGCTGGTGTCGATCCAGAAGCCGACCCGCTCGGTCAGCACCTCCCACAGGTCGACATAGCGCAGCACCGACTCGCGGCAGCGGGCGTTGAACGCCTCCACCCCGTAGGTCTCGATCGCCTGCTTGTCCCTGAGCCCCAGCTCCTTCTCGATCTCCAGCTCGACCGGCAGGCCGTGGCAGTCCCAGCCGCCCTTGCGGTCGACCCGGTAGCCGCGCATGGTCTTGAAGCGGGGGAACAGGTCCTTGAAGACCCGGGCCTCGATGTGGTGGACGCCCGGCTTGCCGTTGGCGGTCGGCGGGCCCTCGTAGAAGACGTACGGCTCGGCCCCGACCCGCTGGTCGACCGAGCGCTGGAACACCTTGCGGTCGCGCCACAGCGCCAGGACCCGGGCGTCGAGCGCCGGGAGGTCGAGGTCCGGGTCGACCTCGGGGAACTGGCCCATCCGCTGATCGTCTCCTTCGCGTCGTCGCCGCCCTGGCGAAGGGACGAGGCCGGGGCCCCGCGGTACCACCCCTCGTGCCGGCGGCCTCACGGCCACCGACCGCTCACGGCCGCCCGGGCGGGCCCGGAAGGCCTCCAGCTGTCACGGGCTGACCCGGCTGCGCCTACTGGGCGGCTGCGCGCCGTTCGGGCAGCGGCTCGGGGAGGATCTTCGAGAGGCGCCGTGCCGCCGGGCTTCCACCATCCCCGGCTCGCTGGCGGCCGTGCCGCCCCCTACTCGTTCCCGTCGTCGCCTGTACCACCAGTCTACCTCGCGACCGCAACGGCGTTGCTAGGATTGGCCGGAGGTGCCGCCATCCTTGCCGGCTGGGCCTCTGGAGGACGCCATGGCAGAGAAGACCGCTGGGGCCACAGCCACACCCGGGGCCGAGCTGGCCGAGCTGCACGGCGGCCGCTTCGGGCGCTGCGAGGCCCGCGAGGCCGAGCGGCTGGACGCCCTGCCCTACACGACCCTGTGCCTGGCCGACGCCCGTCGGCGGGCCCGGCCCCGCTGACCATGCGCGACCCGGCCGCCCCGAAGCGGACCAGGCGGCTGCTGGCCCTGTACGGCACCGCCGCCGCCGTGCTCGTCCTCGACCAGCTCGTCAAGTACCTGGTGGTCGCCAACCTGGCCGGCCGGCCCCCGATCGACGTGATCGGCAGCTTCGTCCAGCTCCGCTACACGACCAACGCCGGCGGGGCGTTCTCGCTGCTGACCGGGGCCCCGCTGTTCTTCGGGGTGATGGCCATCGTGATCATCGGCGGGATCGTCTACGCCTCGCGCCGCACCCAGCCGCTGTCCATGCTGGTCGTCCTCGGCCTGATCCTCGGCGGGGCGCTCGGCAACCTGACCGACCGGCTGCTGCGCGGCGAGGGCCTGCTGCGGGGCGAGGTCGTCGACTTCATCAAGATCGGCATCTGGCCGGTGTTCAACCTGGCCGACTCCTGCATCGTGGTCGGCGGGCTGCTGCTGGCCATCCTCCTCGGCCGGGCCGAGCGCGACCAGGCCCCGGCCGACAGCGACCGCGCTTGACCCTGCCCGCCGACCGGGGCGAGGGCGCCGACGCGCCGGCGCCCGATCCGCCAGCCACCCCCGGCCCCGGCGAGGCCCTGGCCGCCGAGGGGGCGGCCGGGCGGCGGCTGGACGAGGTGGTGGCCGACCTGGCCGGGACCTCGCGGGCCCAGGCGGCCCGCTGGGCCGAGCAGGGCCGGGTCGCGGTGGACGGCCGGCCGCGGCCCAAGTCCCAGCGGCTCCGGGGGGGCGAGCGGCTCACCTGGACGCCGCCGGAGCCCCCGCCGCCGGGCGGGCCGGTGGCCGAGGACCGGCCCCTGGCCGTCCGCTACGAGGACGACCGGCTCCTGGTGGTGGCCAAGCCGGCCGGCCTGGTCGTCCACCCCGGCCCCGGCCACCCCACCGGCACCCTGGTCAACGCCCTCCTCGGCCGGCCCCAGACCAGCCTGTCGGCCGGCGGGGGAGCGGCCGACCGCCCCGGCATCGTCCACCGCCTCGACAAGGACACCTCCGGCCTGCTCCTGGTGGCCAAGGACGACGCCACCCACCTGGCCCTGGCCCGCGACCTGGCCGACCACCGGGTCGAGCGCCGCTACCTGGCCCTGGTCCAGGGCCGCCTGCCCGCCGACACCGGCACCGTGGACGCCCCTGTGGGCCGCCACCCCCGCGACCGCAGGCGCATGGCCGTGCTCCCCGCCGGCGGCCGACGGGCCGTCACCCACTGGCGGGTCCTGGAGACCTTCCCGGCCGTCCAGCTGGCCGAGGCCACCCTGGAGACCGGGCGCACCCACCAGGTCCGGGTCCACCTCGCCTCCCTCCGCCACCCCCTGGTCGGCGACCGCACCTACGGCGCCGACCCCACCCTGGCCGCCCGCCTCGGCATCTCCCGCCCCTTCCTCCACGCCTGGCGCCTGGCCTTCACCCACCCCACCGACGGCCACCGGATCGACCTCAACGAACCCCTCCCTCCCGACCTCCAGGCCGCCCTCGACCGCCTCCGTGGGCGGGCCGAGGACCCCCCGGGGACAGGCTCCTGAACTGGCCGTTCCCTCCGAAACCGTTGCGCCGCAACGATTTCGGACACCCGGAGGTCATTGCCTCGGGGACTGCCGGGGTGTAGGCTCCCAGCCGGAATTACACCCGTGTCATTTTGTCCACAGGCTGTGGGAAACTCCGGTCCAGGGGCAGTCGAGCGACAACAATAGGAGAGCAACAGCAGTCATGCCGGGCAGCTTCGCGCACCTCCACGTGCACACCGAGTACTCGATGCTCGACGGAGCCGCCCGGGTCGACGACCTGTTCGCCGAGGCCGCCCGCATGGGCATGCCCGCCCTGGCCATGACCGACCACGGCCAGCTGTTCGGCGCCGTCGACTTCTACCTGGCCGGCCAGAAGCACGGGGTCAAGCCGATCCTCGGCTGCCTGCTCGCCGGCCAGGAGATCATCACCGCCGACGGTGTCAAGAACGTCGAGGATGTCCGCGTCGGCGACATGGTCCTCACGCATCAGGGGCGGTTCCGTCGCGTCCTCCGCACCATACGGCGGCCCTACGAGGGGCAGGCCTACACGGTCTCGCTCGGCGGACGCTACGGCCGGACCCTGACCCTCACCGAGGAGCACCCGATCCTTGTCCGGACCCGTGACGGCCTGGTGGACTGGAAGAAGCCGGGCGACATCTCCGCAGGCCAGGCAAGCAAGCATGAAGGCGTGAACCGCTGGAAGTCCTGGGCCTGCCTGCCCCGCTTGCGGACCGAGTGGACCGAGATCCGCTCCTCTGACTTCCTCCCAGGTGACTTCTCGGTGCCGCTGACGGGTGGCATCGCCCGCAGCTACAGCTCGAAGTACCGTGGAGACCAAGCCTGGCCGCGATTCCCCGACCGCATCCCTCTCGACTACAACTTCGGCTACCTGCTCGGGATCTACGCCGCCGAAGGTCATATCGGTTCCCGCCGCGGTCGTGTCAACGGCGAGGTGGGGTTCACCCTCCACCGCGACGAGTTGGAGCTGGCCGCCCGCATCATCGAGCTCCTCGGCCGCTTTGGCGTCACTGCTGTCAGCTACGACCGACCCGACCGGTCTTCCCAGGAGATCAAGGCAGCCAGCACGCCCCTGGTCTATCTCCTGATCGCCCTGGTCGGAAGGGGCGCTAAGAACAAGCGAGTTCCCCCACAGATTCTCAATGGACCGCCCGAGGCCCGCCGGGGCTTCCTCGATGGTCTCCTGGACGGCGACGGCAAGAACCCGAGCCGCGGGTCGAACCCCACCGGCCGGCGGGACCTCAAGACCGCCTCCCGCTCGCTCGCCTGGGGCGCTCGGACCTTGCTCGCCGACCTCGGACACTGGACAACCGTCGGCACCGGGGAGGCACCGGGCACCTTCCCGCAGGGCCCGAGCGTTCAAGGCTACCGGTGGTACATCGTCACCTACCGGCCGAACCGCCAGTACTCGCGCACCTTGGAGGACGACCGGTTCCTCTACCGGCCGATCCTGTCCGTGGAACCGGTGGACCTCGACGCCGAGGTCTTCAACTTCGAGGTCCAGGAGGACAACTCCTACGTCTCCGACTTCGTGCTCCACAACTGCGAGGCCTACCTGGCCCCCGGGTCGCGGTTCGAGAAGCAGCGGCGCGACAGCGCCGAGCCCTACAGCCACCTGACCCTGCTGGCCGAGAACCAGACCGGCTACGGGAACCTGCTGCGGCTGGCGTCGGCGGCCTCGCTGGAGGGGCACTTCTACAAGCCGCGCATGGACCGGGAGCTGTTCGAGCGCTACGGGGAGGGGCTGATCGCGACCTCGGGCTGCCTCGGCTCCGAGGTCAACCAGCGCCTGCTCAAGGGCGACCGCAAGGGGGCGGCCGCGACCCTGGCCGAGTTCCGCGACCTGTTCGGGGCCGGCAACTACTTCGTCGAGCTGGCCGACCACGGCCTGCCCGCGGAGCGCCGGGTCACCCCCGACCTGATCGCCCTGGCCCGCGACCTCGGCCTGCCCCTGCTGGCCGCCAACGACCTCCACTACACCCGCAAGGCCGACGCCGGCCCGCACGAGGTGCTGCTCTGCATCCAGACGGCGGCCGTGCTGGCCGACCCCAAGCGGTTCAAGCTCGGCGACGGGGCCGCCGAGTACTACCTCAAGTCCCCGGCCGAGATGCGCGCCCTGTTCGCCGACCACCCCGAGGCCTGCGACAACACCCTGGAGGTGGCCGAGCGCTGCAACGTCCGGCTGCGCTTCGGCGAGAACCTCCTGCCCCACTTCGACGTGCCCGACGGCCACACCCTGGAGTCCTGGCTGCGGACCGAGGTCGAGCGGGGCGCCGCCGAACGCTACGGTGATCCGCTGCCCGCGGCGACCCGCGACCGGATCGACTACGAGCTCCAGGTCATCGACCAGCTCGGCTTCGCCGGCTACTTCCTGATCGTGGCCGACCTGTGCCGGCACGCCCGCGAGCACGGCATCCGGGTCGGCCCGGGGCGGGGGAGCGCCGCCGGCTCCTGTGTCTCCTACTGCCTGCGCATCACCGACCTCGACCCGATCGCCTACGGGCTGATGTTCGAGCGCTTCCTCAACCCCGGGCGCAACGAGATGCCCGACATCGACCTGGACTTCGACGAGCGCCGGCGCGGCGACATGATCCGCTACGCCACCGAGAAGTACGGCGCCGACCACGTCGCCCAGATCGTCACCTTCTCCACCATCAAGGCCAAGCAGGCCATCCGCGACTCGGCCCGGGTCCTCGGCTTCCCCTACAAGCTGGGCGACGACCTGGCCAAGGCCATGCCCCCGCCGGTCCTTGGCAAGGAGCGCTCGCTGGCCGAGGCGTTCAAGCTCTCGGCCGAGCTGCGGACGGCCCGCGACAACGACCCCGACGCCCGCCAGGTGCTCGACACCGCCGCCGGCCTGGAGGGGCTGCGCCGCCAGTGGGGGGTGCACGCGGCCGCGGTGGTGATCTCCCGCGACCCGCTGGTCGAGCAGGTCCCGATCATGAAGCGGGAGGCCGACGGGGCGATCATCACCCAGTACGAGATGCACGGGGTGGCCAGGCTCGGGCTGCTCAAGATGGACTTCCTCGGCCTGCGCAACCTCACCGTGCTCGACGACACCCTGGTCCACCTGGGGGCCAAGGGGATCGAGCTGGACCTGGGGGCGCTGCCCACCGACGACCCGGCCACCTTCAAGATGCTCCAGGCCGGCGACTCCGACGGCGTGTTCCAGATGGAGTCCGAGGGCATGCGGCGGCTGCTGCGCCAGCTGCGCCCGGACCGGTTCGAGGACATCGTCGCCCTGAACGCCCTGTACCGGCCGGGCCCGATGGAGGAGATCCCCAAGTACATCGCGGGCAAGCGCGACCCCCGCCAGGTCAAGCACCTGCACCCGCTGATGGAGGAGATCACCGCCGACACCTACGGGGTGCTGGTCTACCAGGAGCAGATCATCACCCTGCTGCAGAGGGTGGCCGGCTACACCGCCGGCGAGGCCGACCTGGTCCGCAAGGCCATCGGCAAGAAGATCGAGTCGCTGATGCGCAAGGAGGAGCCGCGCTTCCTGGCCGGCTGCCGCGACAAGGGCCTCAGCGACGACCAGGCCCAGACCCTGTGGCGGCTGATCCAGCCGTTCGCCGGCTACTCCTTCAACCGGGCCCACGCCGCCGGCTACGGCCAGATCACCTGGCAGACCGCCTACCTCAAGGCCCACCACCCGATCGAGTACATGGCGGCCCTGCTGACCAGCATCAAGGACGACAAGGACGCCCGCCCCAAGTACCTCGGGTCCTGCCGGCGCATGGGCATCACCGTGCTGCCCCCCGACGTCAACGAGTCGGACTCGGACTTCACCCCGGCGGACGGCAGGGCGATCCGCTACGGCTTGAGCGCGGTGCGGAACGTCGGTGAACAGGTCGTCGAGGCGATCATCGCCGCCCGGCGGGAGAAGGGCCGCTTCACCGACTACTTCGACTTCTGCGACAAGGTCGACATCGGCGTGCTCAACAAGCGGGTCATCGAGTCGCTGATCAAGGCCGGGGCCTTCGACTCCCTGGGGCTGCCCCGACGCGGCCTGTTCGAGGTCCACGAGGTGGCCGTGGACCGGGTCACGGCCCGCAAGCGGGCCGAGGCGGCCGGCCAGTTCTCCCTGTTCGGGGGCCTGGGCGACGGCGAGGACGTGGTCACCGAGCCGCTCCCGACGGTCGGGCGCGAGGAGTGGGACAAGTCCCAGCGCCTGGCCTTCGAGAAGGAGATGCTCGGCCAGTACGTCTCCGACCACCCGCTGCTCGGCCTGGAGCACGTCCTCCAGGCGGCCGCCGACGCCCGGCTGTCGACGCTCAGCGAACGCTCCGACGGGGCCGTGGTCACGGTGGCCGGGATCCTGGCCAAGCTGACCAAGAAGTTCACCAGGCGGGGCGAGGTCTACATCGTCGCCGACCTGGAGGACCTGGACGGCGGGGCCGAGTGCATCTTCTTCCCCCAGGTCTACGCCCAGCACCAGGGCATCCTGGTCCAGGACGCGGTGGTGGTGGTCAAGGCCCGGGTGGACGCCCGCGACGAGACCCCCAAGCTGGTCGCCCTCGAGGTCAAGCCGCCCAACCTGTCGGAGCCCGGCTCCGCCCCGGTGGTCCTCAAGCTGGAGGCGCGGGCCTGCAACGACGGCGTCGTCACCCGCATCAAGCACATCCTCGGCTCCCACCGCGGCAAGTCCCCGGTCCACCTCCAGATCCGTGGCGCCCGCTCCACCATGGTCGTGCGCCTCGGCGACGAGTTCCGGGTCGACCCCCGCAACGGCCTCTACGCCGAGATCAAGGCCGAGCTGGGCCCCGACGCGCTCTTGACCTGATGCGACACGAGGTGCGCGGGGTCATCTCCAGGTCTGCCGGGGCGCCGGTCGAGCTGGCGACCGTGCTGGTGCCCGACCCCGGGCCCGGGGAGGCGCTGGTCCGGGTGCGGGCCTGCGGGGTCTGCCACACCGACCTGCACTACCGCGAGGGGGCGATCAACGACGGGTTCCCGTTCCTGCTCGGCCACGAGGCGGCCGGGAAGGTGGAGGCGGTCGGGCCCGACGTGACCAACGTCGCCCCGGGCGACTTCGTGGTCCTGGCCTGGCGGGCGCCGTGCGGGCAGTGCCGCTCCTGCCTGCGGGGCCGCCCCTGGTACTGCTTTGACAGCCGCAACGCCAGCCAGCGGATGACCCTGGAGGACGGCACCCCGCTGACCGCGGCCATCGGCATCGGCGCCTTCGCCGAGGTCTGCCTGGTCGCCGCCGGCCAGGCGGTCAAGGTCGACCCGGCCGCCCGTCCCGAGGCGGCCGGCCTGGTCGGCTGCGGGATCATGGCCGGGTACGGGGCCATCATGAACACCGCCAGGGTCGAGCGGGGCGACACCGTGGCCGTGTTCGGCTGCGGCGGGGTCGGCGACGCCGCCATCCACGCCGCCGCCCTGGTCGGGGCCCGCAAGGTCATCGCCGTGGACATCGACCGGCGCAAGCTGGCCCTGGCCACCGAGCTCGGGGCCACCGACGTGGTCGACTCGAGCCAGGTCAACCCGGTGACCGCCGTCCGCGAGCTCACCGGCGGCTTCGGGGCCGACGTGACCGTCGAGGCGGTCGGCCATCCCGAGGTCATGAAGCAGGCGTTCCACGCCCGCGACCACGCCGGGACCATGGTCCAGGTCGGCGTCCCCAACCCGCAGATGCGGGTCGACCTGCGCATGCTCGACTTCTACGGCCGCGGCGGGTCGCTGCGGCCGGCCTGGTACGGCGACTGCCTGCCCACCCGCGACTTCCCGATATTGATCGACCTGTACCTGCGCGGCCGCTACGATCTCGACCGGTTCGTCTCCGAGACCATCGCCCTCGACCAGGTCGAGGAGGCGTTCGCCAAGATGCAACGCAACGAGGTCCTGCGATCGGTGGTGGTCTTCCCGGATGCCTAGCTCGTCGACGCTCGCCCTGTTCGCCGTGGCCGCGGTCACCCTGCTGGTGATCCCGGGGCCGGCGGTGCTCTACATCGTCACCCGCAGCGTCGACCAGGGCCGGGCCGCCGGGCTGGCCTCGGTCTGCGGGGTGCACGTCGGCACCCTGGTCCACGTGGCCGCGGCCGCCCTCGGCCTGTCGGCCCTGCTGGTGTCGTCGGCCACCGCCTACCATGCCGTCCGCTGGCTCGGCGCCGCCTACCTGATCTGGCTGGGCGTGCGCCGCCTGCTGGCCCACGATGAGGACGCCCCGGCGGCACCCGGCCCGGGCACCCGCCGCCACGGCCTCCGCCGCAGCTTCGCCCAAGGGGTCGTGGTGAACGTCCTCAACCCCAAGACGGCCCTGTTCTTCCTGGCCTTCCTGCCCCAGTTCGTGGACGTGTCCAGGGGCTCGGTGCCGTTCCAGGTGGTCGTGTTCGGGGTCGCGTTCGTCCTGCTCGGCCTGGTCAGCGACGGCGCGTACGCGCTGCTGGCCTCGACCGGGGCCGGCTGGCTGCGCCGCCGTCCCCGGGTGGCCAGGACCTCCCGGCTGGTCTCGGGCGGGGTGCTGATCAGCCTCGGGCTGACGACCGCCCTGGCCGGGTCGCGCTCCTCGACCTCGTAGCGGCCGGGCGCGGGGGGCCGCGCCCGGGGGCTTCGGTCGACAGCCAGTGCAGCAGGAGCTGCTGGGCGACCCCGGCCGCCGCGCCCCAGTGCCCGGTGGCCGCCCGGACCTCGGCCTCCGACGGCATGCGGCCGTCCAGGTAGGCGGCCCCGACGGCCTTGCGGACCCCGAGGTCGCCGGCCACCACCCGGGGCCGGCCCAAGGTGCGGGCCAGCAGCCACTCGGCCGTCCAGCGCCCGATCCCCGGGAACGCGACCAGCCGCGCCACCACCTCCTCGTCCGGCAGCCCGGCCAGCTCCGCCAGGTCGACCCGCCCCGAGGCCACCGCCCCGGCGAACGCCACGACGGCCACCGACTTGGAGGTGGAGAACTGCAGCTCCCGCAGGTCGGCCACTGCGGCGCCGGCGAGCCGCCCGGCGTCCAGGCTCCACACCTCGGCCTGGCCGGGCCCGACCCGGACCTGGTGGCGGTGGCCGTAGCGGCGGGCCAGGCGGCCGCGGAGGACGGCCGCGAACCGCAGGGTGATCTGCTGGGCGCTGATGGAGCGGACCACGGCGGTGAGCAGGTCGGGCTGGAGGACCGGCCCGACCCCGGGGAAGCGGGCCGCGATCCGTGCCACCACCGGGTCGGCCGCGGCCAGCTCGGCCAGCGCCTCCGGGGCGGTGACGAACCCGCCGGCCAGGGCCTGCCCGGCCGCCGCCGCGTCGGTGCCCGCCTCGACCTCGACCAGCAGCACCGGGTCGGTCACCGTGCCCGCCGGCCGGGCGGCGGTCCCGACCATGGCCCCGCCCACGGCCACGGCCCGCAGCCACACCCGCCCGTCCCAGCGGTCGAGCAGGTCGTCCCCGGAGCGCCGGTACACGTCCAGGCTCCCGGCCAGGTCGACCGGCCCCGGCACCGGCACGGCGAGGGCCACGCCTAGTTGACGCTGAACGGGGTGATGGTCGGGGCCGGGCCGGCGACCCGGAACTGCTCCAGCAGGACCAGCTCGCGCCGGAGCAGGGTCGCCTCGGCGGCCAGGCGCTCGGCCGCCGACGGGATCGTCAGGAGCCGCTGCTTGTCGGCCAGGTCGACCTGGAGGCCGGCCGCGACCAGGTAGGAGGCGGCCACCGGGTCGTCGGGGAGGTCGATCGGCTCGGCCTGCCGGCCGGTCATCTCCAGCAGGGTGGTGACGTAGCGGGTGAACAGCCGGCCCGCCTTGACCGTGCGCTGCTCGGCCGCGTCCCCGGTGGCCTCGGGCAGCTCGCTCACCTCGGCCACGATGTAGGGGGCGGCCTGGACCACCCCGTCGATCCGGAACCGGCTCCGCCCGCGGGCGACCACGTCGAGGCGGCCGTCGGCGTGGCGGTCCACCTCGGCCACCTCCGCGACACAGCCGACCGGATGGTGGGTGGCGCCGGCGTCGACGTCGCGGCCCTTGACGATCGCCACCACCCCGAACCGCCGCTCGCCGTCCAGGACCCGCTTGAACATCTGCCGGTAGCGGTCCTCGAACACCTGCAGCGGGATCGGCAGACCGGGGTACAGCACGGTCTGCAGCGGGAACAGCGGCAGCTCCACAGGCAACCTCGTCGGTCAGGTCGGACGCCCCATGGTAGGGGCTGGCGCGATGGTAGCGGCCGCCGCCCCGGGCCCGGCGCTCGGCGGGTCGGCGCTCGGCGGGGGCTGCGGTAGGGTGAACGCCGACCCCGCCGTCCGGTTCCCTGTTCGTCATGGAGTGCGTCGCCGTGCTGCCCGTCGTCGATCTGCGAGGCACCGACCGTGTCCCGGCCGGGGTGTTGCCGCGGGCCCCGGCCGAGGCCGTGGAGGCGGCTCGGGCCGGGGTGCGGGAGCTGGTCGACGCCGTCGCCACCGGTGGCGACGCCGCCGTGGCCGAGGCGGCCCGCCGCTTCGACGGGGTCGACGCGCCCCCGGTGGCCTGGCGGGCCACCGCCGACGAGCTGGCCGCCGCCGAGGCCGCCCTCGACCCGGAGCTGCGCGCCGCCCTGCTCGACGCCGCCGAGCGGGCCCGCGCCTTCCACCGGGCCCAGCGCCCGGCCGACCTGGTCTGGTCGGACCGGCCCGGGGTCCGCCTGGTCCAGCGGTTCGTGCCCCTGCACCGGGCCGGCGTGTACGCCCCCGGCGGCCTGGGCGCCTACCCCTCCAGCGTGGTCATGAACGTCGTCCCCGCCCAGGCCGCCGGGGTGGACCAGGTCGCCCTGACCACCCCGCCCGGCCCCGGCGGCCGCGGCCACCCGGCCGTGGTCGGGGCCGCGGCCCTGCTCGGCGTGGACGAGGTGTGGCTGCTCGGCGGGGCCCACGCGGTGGCCGCCCTGGCCTGCGGCACCGCGACCGTCCCGGCGGTGGACTCGGTGACCGGCCCCGGCAGCCTGTACGTGGCCCTGGCCAAGCGGGAGGTGGCCGACCGGGTCCGCACCGACAGCTTCGCCGGCCCGACCGAGGTCGCGGTGCTGGCCGACGCCACCGCCGACCCGCTGCTGGTCGCGGTCGACCTGGTCGCCCAGGCCGAGCACGACCCGCTGGCCGCCTGCCTGCTGGTCACCGACGACGCCGACCTGTGGAAGGCGGTCGAGCCGCTGCTGGCCCGGGAGGTGGCCGCCGCCGCCCACCGCGACCGGGTCGAGGCCGCCTTCGCCGGCCAGTCGGCGGTGGTGCTCTGCGACGACCGGGCGGCCATGCTGGCCGTGGCCGAGGCGTTCGCCCCCGAGCACCTGGAGCTGCTGGTCACCGACCCGGACGAGCTGGCCGGCCGGGCCCGCAACGCCGGCGCCGTGTTCGTCGGCCCGTGGACCCCGGTCGCCCTGGCCGACTACGCCGCCGGCACCAACCACGTGCTCCCGACCGCCGGCACGGCCCGGTTCGCGTCCGGGCTGTCCACCTTCGACTTCCTGCGCACCGTGCAGGTGGCCGCGTTCGACCGCGACGCCCTGGCCACGGCCGCCCCGACCGTGGCCGCCCTCAGCGCCGCCGAGGACCTCCCCGCCCACGGCCGGGCCGTGGCCGCCCGCCTCACCTCGCAGGGGAAGGGGCGGTGACCGCGTCGGTGCCCGGGACCGCCGGCCGGGTGCGGGTCAGGGACGACCTGGCCGGGATGGTGCCGTACGGGGCGCCGCAGCTGGACGTGCCAGTGCGGCTCAACACCAACGAGACCCCCTACGCCGTGCCCGCCGAGGTCCTCGACGACCTGGCCGAGACGGTCCGGGGCCTGGAGCTGCACCGCTACCCGGACCGGGAGGCGATCGAGCTGCGTGAGGCCCTGGCCCGGCACGCCGGCCACGGGTTCGAGGGCACCTGGGCGGCCAACGGCTCCAACGAGGTCCTCCAGCAGCTCCTGCTCGCCTTCGCCGGCCCGGGCCGCACCGCCCTGGTCGTCGAGCCGACCTACGCCATGCACTCCCTGCTGGCCCGGGCCACCGGCACCCACCTGGTGACCAGGGTCCAGCCCCGCGACCGCCCGCTCGACCCGGCGGCCGCGGCCGACCTGGTCGCCGAGGCCGCCGCCGACCTGACCTTCTGGTGCTCGCCCAACAACCCGACCGGCGAGGCCACCGCCCCCGACGTGCTCGCCGCCGTCTGCGCGGCCGCCCCCGGGCTGGTCGTGGTCGACGAGGCCTACGGCGAGTTCGGCACCTCCCATGCCGCCGCCCTGCTGTCGCGCCACCCCAACCTGGTCGTGACCCGCACCTTCTCCAAGGCGTTCCGGATGGCCGGGCTGCGGCTCGGCTACCTGCTCGCCGACCCGGCGGTGGTCGACGGCGTCCGGCTGGTCCGGCTGCCCTACCACCTGTCCGCCCTCACCCAGGCGGTGGGCCTGCGGGCCCTGCGGCACAAGGGCGTGCTGATGGCCCACGTGGTGGCCACCGAGCGGGAGCGCGAGCGGGTGGCGGCCGCCCTGGACGGCCTGCCCGGGGTCCGGGTCCTGCCCAGCGACGCCAACTTCCTCTGCTTCGAGACCCCGCTCGACCCGCGCGTCCTCTGGCAGGGGCTGCTCGAGCGCGGGGTGCTGGTCCGCGACGTGTCCCGCTACCCGACCCTGGAGCGCCACCTCCGGGTCACGGTGGGCACGGCGGCCGAGGACGACGCCTTCCTGGCCGCCCTCACCGAGGAGCTCGGCCGATGAGCGCGCCCGGTCCCGGGAGTGGGGCGCCGCGCAGCGCCCGGGTCGAGCGGCGCACCGCCGAGGTCGCGGTCACCGTCCAGCTCGACCTGGACGGCAGCGGCGCCGGCGGGTCCGACACCGGCGTGCCGTTCCTGGACCACATGCTCGCCCAGCTCGGCCGGCACGCCCGCTTCGATCTCCAGGTCGACGCCAAGGGCGACCTGGAGGTCGACGCCCACCACACCGTCGAGGACACCGGCATCGCCATCGGCCAGGCGCTGGCCGAGGCCCTGGGCGACAAGTCCGGGGTGCGGCGCTTCGGCGACGCCGTCGTCCCGCTGGACGAGGCCAGGGCCAGGGCCGCGGTCGACCTGTCGGGCCGCCCCTACCTGGTCTGGGACGTCGAGGTCGACGCCGCCCCCGGCGAGCTCGGCAGCTTCGACCCGCGCCAGGCCCGCCACCTGATGGAGGCGCTGGTCGCCAACGCCCGCTGCACCATCCACGTCCAGCTGGAGGCCGGCGACCTGCCCCACCACTGCCTGGAGGCGTGCTTCAAGGCCCTGGCCCGGGCCCTCGGCGACGCCTGCGCGCCCGACCCCCGCGCCGGGTCCGGCAGCACCAAGGGGGTCCTGGGATGACCGGCCGGACGCGGCCGCCGGTGGCCGTGCTCGACTACGGGGTCGGGAACCTGCACTCGGCGGCCAAGGCGCTGGACCGGGCCGGGGCCGAGGTGCGGGTGGTGCCGACGGTGGCGGCGGCGGCCGGGGCGGCCGGGCTGGTCGTGCCCGGGGTCGGGGCCTACGGGGCCTGCCTGCGCGGCCTCGCCTCGGCCGGCGGGGCGGCCGCGGTGGCCGGCTGGTTGGCGGGCGGCCGGCCCCTGCTCGGCATCTGCGTCGGCATGCAGCTGCTGTTCGAGGCCAGCGAGGAGGGCCCGGTCGGCGACGGCGTCGGCGTCGTGCCCGGCAAGATCCGGCACCTCACCGGGCAGGTCAAGATCCCCCACATCGGCTGGGACGAGGTCACCGTCCGGCCCGGCAGCCGCCTGTTCGCCGGCCTGGGCGACGGGACCCGCTTCTACTTCGTCCACTCCTACGCCCCCGAACCCGACGGCGAGGCCGTCGCCGCCGTCTGCGACTACGGAAGCCGCTTCGCCGCCGCGGTCGAGCACGGCAACCTGTTCGGCACCCAGTTCCACCCCGAGAAGTCGGGCCGGGCCGGCCTGGCCCTGCTGGCCAACTTCGTCACCCAGGTCGGCCGGGCATGACCCTGGAGCTGCTCCCGGCGGTCGACCTGCTCGACGGGCAGGCGGCCCGGCTGGTCCAGGGGGTCGCCGGGACCGACACCGGCTACGGCGACCCGGTCGAGGCTGCCCAGGGGTTCGCCGCCGACGGCGCCCGCTGGCTGCACGTGGTCGACCTGGACGCCGCCTTCGGGCGCGGCCCCCGCAACCGCAGGCACCTGGGGCGCATCGTCGAGGCGGTCGGCCCGGTCCGGGTGGAGGCCTCCGGCGGGGTCCGCACCCCCGACGACCTCCACGCCCTGTTCGACCTGGGCGCGGCCCGGGTGGTGATCGGTACCGCCGCCCTCGAGGACCCGGCCTGGGTGGCCGAGGCGTGCGCCCGCCACGGCGAGGCGGTGGCGGTCGGCCTGGACGCCCGCGGCCGGACCCTCCAGGCCCGCGGCTGGACGGCCAGCGGCGGCGACCTGTTCGAGGTGCTGCGGCGGCTGGAGGGAGCGGGCTGCCGCCGCTTCGTCCACACCGAGGTGGCCAGGGACGGCATGCTCGCCGGCCCGGCCACCGACCGCCTGGGCGAGGTCCTGGCCGCCACCAGCCGCCCGGTGATCGCGTCGGGCGGCGTGTCCAGCCTCGACGACCTCCACACGCTGGCCGCGCTGGAGCCCGACGGCCTGGAGGGCGCCATCGTCGGCAAGGCCCTGTACGCGGGCCGCTTCACCGTCGCCGAGGCCCTGGCCGCCCTGGCCGAGGCCGCCGCGGGCGACGGGGGGCCGACGTGACCCTGGCCAGGCGGGTGATCCCGTGCCTTGACGTGGCCGCCGGCCGGGTGGTCAAGGGCGTGTCGTTCGTGAACCTGGTCGACGCCGGCGACCCGGCCGAGCTGGCCGCCATCTACGACGCCGAGGGCGCCGACGAGCTGGTGTTCCTCGACATCACGGCCACCGTGGAGGCCCGCGCGACCCTGTTCGAGGCCGTGGCCCGTACGGCCGAGCAGGTGTTCATCCCCCTCACCGTGGGCGGCGGGGTCCGCACCGTCGAGGACGTGCAGCGCCTGCTCCGGGCCGGCGCCGACAAGGTGTCGGTCAACTCGGCCGCCGTCCGCGACCCGGAGCTGCTGTCGGCCGGGGCCGGCACCTACGGGGTCCAGTGCATGGTGCTGGCCGTGGACGCCCGCCGCCGGCCCGACGGCCGCGGCTGGGAGGTGGTGGTCGACGGCGGCCGCACCCCCACCGGCCTCGACGCCCTGGCCTGGGTCGAGGAGGGCGCCCGCCGCGGCGCCGGCGAGCTGCTGGTCACCAGCATGGACGCCGACGGCCAGAAGACCGGCTACGACCTCGACCTGGTCCGGGCGGTGACGGCCGCCGTCGACCTGCCCGTCATCGCCAGCGGCGGCGCCGGCCGGGTCGACCATTTCACCGCCGCCGCCCAGGCGGGCGCCGACGCCGTCCTGGCCGCCAGCGTCTTCCACTTCGGCCAGCTCTCCATCGCCGAGGTCAAGCAGGCCCTGGCCGACGCCGACCTCCCGGTCCGCGGCTAGGCCGCGGCGGGACGCTCGGGGCTCCGGCCCTTGACCCGCTCCTGGCCGATCCCGCAAGCTGTCGGGCGGCGGTGATCCAGCGCCCAACCTCTGGTGGCCCACCCCAGCGGGGCCCGCGGAGAGGCAAAGGGGGGCACACTCCCGGATCGCGCGTCGTCCGGTGCCCTCCGGTCGCGCGGCCGTGGCTGCTGGGGAGCCGGCCCCGCGACCCGACGGAGGACCGGGTCATGCCAACCGACAAGGACTTCAAGCGGCTCGTCCGCGGCCGCATGGCCAAGACCGGCGAGGCCTACACGACCGCCCGCGCCCACCTGCGCCCCGACGACCCCGACGACCCCGACGACGGCGATCCCGGTCGGCTGCGGGGCCGCCACCCGGACACGGCCGCCCTCGCCCGCCTGCTGGCCGCCCTCGGCGTCACCGACCCTTCCAGCGGCCGCCCCCTGACCGAGGCCATGGCCCTCGGCGTCGCCGGCGGCATCGGGTTCGCCTACTTCGTGTTCGAGTACGAGGAGCTGACCACCCTCTACCTGGGCGGCCGGCTCAACTCCTTTGTGCAGAAGCAGGACGCCACCGAGGCCGCCCTGGCCCGCCTCGGGGTGCCGGCCCAGATCCGGCGGACCAGCGGCCCGGCCACGGCCGAGCGGCACCTGCGGGCCGCGCTCGACCAGGGCCGCCCGGTGATCGCCACCGTCGACGGCGCCCGTCTCCGCCAGGGGGCCGTGCCGGACTGGCTGTACGGCATGCTGCCCCAGGACGTGCTGGTCGGGCTGCGCGACGGGGAGCCGGTGCTGTGGGACCTGGACCCGGCGCCGGTCCCGGTCACCTGGGCCGCGCTGGCCGAGGCCCGGGCCGGCGTCCGCTCGGCCAGGCACCGCCTGGTCGTGGCCGAGGCTCCGCCCGGGCCGGTCGACCTGGCCGGGGCGGCCGCCGCCGGGATCGCCGACACCTGCGCGGGCATGCTGGACCCGCCCATGGGCAACTTCGGCGTGCCCGGGCTGGCCAAGTGGGCCCGGCTGCTGACCGCGCCCCGCGACCCCAAGGGCTGGCCGCGGCTGCTGGCCGCGCCCGGCCGCCAGTCCCAGCTCCTCACCTGGCTGTACGACTGGGTCGAGACCGCCGGCGCCGGCGGCGGCTTCTTCCGGCCGATGTACGCCGAGTTCCTGGGGGAGGCGGCCGGTCCCCTCGGCCGGCCCGGGCTGGCCCGGCTGGCCGGCGACTACCGCAGGCTGGCCGCCGCCTGGACCGCCCTGGCCGAGGCGGCCGTGGCCGTTCACCCCGACGACAGCGCCGACCCCCGGCCCCTCGACGCCACCGCCCTCCCGGCCCTGCTGGCCGACCTGCACCGCCGGGTCCTCGACCTGGCCGAGGCCGAGGAGGCGTCCGCCACCGCCCTGCGAGAGGAGCTCGAATGAGCGCGCGCCCGCGCAACATCACCTTCGACTGCGCCGACCCCTACGCCCAGGTCAAGTTCTGGAGCCAGGTCACCGGCTACCGGGAGGACCCGGAGAACCCCAACGAGCCGGGCGACCCAGAGGGGTTCCTGGCCGGGCCGGACGGCCAGCCCGGGCTGCTGTTCATCCCCGTGCCCGAGCCCAAGACGGTCAAGAACCGGGTCCACCTGGACCTGGTGCCGACCGACCGGACCCGCGACGAGGAGGTCGAGCGGCTGCTCGGGATCGGGGCGAGCCTGGTCGCCGACCATCGCCGGCCCGACGGGCTGGGCTGGGTGGTGCTGGCCGACCCCGAGGGCAACGAGTTCTGCATCGAGCGCAGCGCCGACGAACGCGCCGCCACCGGCTGACCCGCCCCGGACCCGGGCTCAGGGGATGGCCGCGCGGGTGCTCATGGAGACCGACCCGGTCTCGGTGAGGTTGCGGATCTCGCGCAGGGCGACCGACAGCATGGCGATGTCGATCCCCTCGGCCTCCTTGAGGTCGGCCAGGATGGCGTTGGCCCGCTCGACCGAGGAGCGGTTCTCCTCCACCCAGGAGTCGATCAGGGCTCCGGCGTCCCGGTCCTCGGTACCCGGCCTCAGCACCTCGGCGGTCAGCTCGCGCTGCTCGGAGTAGAGGTCGTCGCGCAGCGCCCCCTGCGCCAGGGTCTGCCAGTGGGTCTCGGACGGCAGCCTGGCGATCTGGTCGCGGAGCCAGTGCAGGTCCAGCCGGTAGCCGAGGGCGAAGTAGACGGCCGCGACCGTCTCCACCGTCTCGCCGCAGGCGCTGGCCACCTCGATCACGTTCAGGCCCGAGAACAGGGCGTCCAGGCTGGCCACCCGGGTGGCCAGCTCGGTCGGGACGCCGTTGCGGACGAACCGGTCGGCGAGCCGGTCCAGCGCCTCGGAGTCGGCCGGGGCCAGCAGCTTGGGCAGCTCCTCGGCCAGCGAGGCGATCCCGGGGGCGAAGTGCGACACGGTGGAGGCGATGTCCAGCGGCTGGCGCCGGTTGCGCAGGAACCACAGGGCCGACCGCTCGATCATCTTGCGTCCCTCGGCCTGGAGCTCCAGCTGCACCTCGGCCGGGACCACGTTGTCCAGGGCGGCCAGGTCCTTCCAGAGCCGGCGGATGTCGAACACCTCGCGGGCGATGGTGTAGGCCCGGGCCACGTCGGGCGGGCTGGCCCCGGTCTCGTCCCGGAGCCGGCTGGCGAAGGTGCTCCCGGCCCGGTTGACCATGCTGTTGGTGACGTAGGTGGCGATGATGTCGCGGCGCAGCGGGTGCTGGCGCAGCTGGCGGCGGAACCGCTCGCGCAGCTTGGGCGGCATGTAGCGCTCCAGGTCGTCGGACAGGTAGTCGTCCTCGGGCACGTCGGAGGCGACCAGCTCCTCCTGGAGGGTGATCTTGGCGTAGGCGAGCAGCACGGCCAGCTCGGGGCGGGTGAGCCCCTTGCCGGCGGCCCGCCGCTCGGCCAGCTCCTCGTTGTCGGGCAGGCACTCGAGCCGCCGGTCCAGCCGGCCGGCCCGCTCCAGGCTGCGGATGAGCCGGACGTGCTCGTCCAGCAGGTGCGGGGCCTGGGCCTCGGTGACGCTGATCGCCTGCACCTGACGGTAGTTGTCCTGCAGGACCGCGGTGGCCACGTCGTCGGTCATGTCGGCCAGCAGCTTGTCGCGCTGCTTGCGGGTCAGGTCGCCGTCGCCGACCACCTGGTTGAGCAGGATCTTGATGTTGACCTCGTGGTCGGAGCAGTCGACCCCGGCGGAGTTGTCGATGAAGTCGGTGTTGATGCGGCCGCCGCCGAGGGCGTACTCGACCCGCCCCAGCTGGGTGAAGCCGAGGTTGCCGCCCTCGCCGACCACCTTGGCCCGCAGCTCGGCCCCGTCGACCCGGACCGCGTCGTTGGCCCGGTCGCCGGCGTTGGCGTGGGTCTCGCGGCTCGCCTTCACGTAGGTGCCGACGCCGCCGTTCCAGAGCAGGTCGACGGGGGCCTTGAGCATGGCGTTGATCAGCTCGTTGGGGGTCAGGGCCTCCGCCTCGACGCCCAGGGCCCGGCGGGTTTGCTCCGACAGCGGGATCGACTTGGCCGTCCGCGGCCACACCCCGCCGCCCTCGGAGATCTTGGCCGTGTCGTAGTCGGACCAGGAGGAGCGGGGGAGGGTGAACAGCCGCTCGCGCTCGGCGAAGGCGGCCTCGGGGTCGGGGTCGGGGTCGAGGAACACGTGCAGGTGGTTGAACGCCCCGACCAGCTTGATGTGGCGGCTGAGGAGCATGCCGTTGCCGAACACGTCGCCGGACATGTCGCCGATGCCGACCACGGTGAAGTCGGTCGACTGGATGTCGACGCCGAGCTCGCGGAACAGCTGCTTCACCGACTCCCAGGCGCCCCGGGCGGTGATCCCCATCTTCTTGTGGTCGTAGCCGGCCGAGCCGCCAGAGGCGAAGGCGTCGTCCAGCCAGAAGCCGTACTCCTGGGCGATCGAGTTGGCCAGGTCGGAGAAGGTGGCCGTGCCCTTGTCGGCCGCCACCACCAGGTAGGGGTCGTCGTCGTCGTAGCGGACCACCTCGGGTGGGGCCACGATCTTGCCGTCGACCCGGTTGTCGGTGATGTCGAGCAGCCCCCGCATCATCGTCGAGTAGCAGGCCACCACCTCGTCCATCAGGGCCTCGCGGCCGCCCTCGGCCGGCGGCCGCTTGACCACGAAGCCGCCCTTGGCCCCCACCGGCACGATCACGGCGTTCTTGACCATCTGCGCCTTCATCAGACCGAGGATCTCGGTGCGGAAGTCCTCGCGCCGGTCCGACCAGCGGATGCCGCCCCTGGCCACCGGGCCGCCGCGCAGGTGGACGGCCTCGGTGCGGGGCGAGTACACGAACACCTCGAACATGGGCCGCGGCTTGGGCAGCGACGGCACCCGGGTCGGGTCGAGCTTGAACGACAGGTACCGCTTGGGCTGGCCCTCCAGGCCGGCCTGGAAGTAGTTGGTCCGCAGGCTGGCCTCGACCATGGCGAGGAAGCCGCGCAGGATCCGGTCCTCGTCCAGGTTGGCCACCTGGTCGATCGACTCGCCCAGCCGCTCCCGGAGCTCGTCCGCCCGTACCTCCACGTTCTCGGGCTGGGTGGGGTCGAAGCGGCGCTCGAACAGCTCGACCAGCCAGCGGGCGATCTGCGGGTTGCCGGCCAGGGCCTGCTCCATGTACTCCTGGCTGAAGGTCATCCGGGTCTGGCGCAGGTACCTGCAGTAGGCGCGCAGGACCACGATCTGGCGCCAGGTGAGCCGGGCCCGCATGACGAGGCGGTTGAAGCCGTCGCTCTCGGCCTCGCCGCGGAGGATGGCCGCGAACGCGTCCTGGAACACGTCCCGGACCCGGCTGATGTCCACGTCGCCCTCGGGTCCGGTGTAGACCACCCCGAAGTCGTGGATCCAGATCGGGCCGTGGCCGGCGGGGTGCAGCTCGTAGGGGCGCTCCTCGACCACCTGGACGCCCATGTCCTCCAGCATCGGCACCGCGTCCGACAGCGGCAGCGGCCGGTCGGCCCAGAACAGCTTGAACCGGAGCGTCCCCGGCGGCGCCTCCAGGGCCCGGTACAGGTTCATGTTGAGGCCGCCCCGCTCGGCCAGGTCCTCCATGCGCTGGATGTCGTAGACGGCGTTGCGGGGCGGGAAGTCGTCCAGGTAGGCGGCCGGGAACGCCTCGCCGTACCTGGCGAACAGGGCGTTGCCCTCCTCCTCGCCGTGCAGCTCCAGCAGCAGGGTCTGCAGCTCGTCGTTCCACGAGCGCGTCACCGTGGCCAGCTTGGCCTCCAGCTCCTTGGCGTCGTAGGAGGGCATCTGGCCCGGCGGCATGCGGATGATGAAGTGCAGCCGGGCCAGGACCGACTCCGACAGCCACACCTGGAAGTCGAAGCTGGCCTTGGGGAAGGCGTCGTGCAGGACCGTCTCGATGCGCCGGCGCACGGTGGTGGTGTAGCGGTCGCGGGGCACATAGACCAGCGCCGACACGAAGCGGCCGTAGTCGTCGTGCCACATGAACAGCCGGACCCGGCGGCGCTCCTCCAGCCGCAGGATGCCCATGGCCGTGTCGAACAGCTGGTCGTCGGAGATCTGGAACAGCTCGTCGCGGGGGAACGTCTCCAGGATGTTGAGCAGCGACTTCCAGTCGTGGCTGTAGCGGGGCAGGCCGGCCCGCTCCAGTACCTTGGTCACCTTTCGGCGCAGCACCGGGATGTCGCGCGGGTTCCGGTTGTAGGCGGCCGAGGTGTAGAGGCCGAGGAAGCGCCGCTCGCCGATGACCTCGCCGTGCTCGTCGAAGCGCTTGACCCCGATGTAGTCCAGGTACGAGGGCCGGTGCACGGTCGAGTGCGAGTTGGCCTTGGTCAGGATGAGCACGTGCCGTTCCCGGGCCAGGCGGCGGCCCTCGGGCGGCAGCTTGGCGAAGCTGCCCGAGGCCGGCTTGGTCTGCTGACGGAGGATGCCCAGGCCGGTGCCAGGGATCGGGCGCAGCAGGTCCTCGCCGTTCTCGTTCACCAGGTCGTAGGCCCGGTAGCCGACGAAGGTGAAGTGGTGGTCGTCGATCCACTCCAGCAGGGCCCTGGCCTCGGCCAGCTCGGCCTCGTCGACCGGGGGCGGCTGCTTGTCGAACTCCTCGAGGATCCTGTGGACCTGCTCGCGCATCTCGCCCCAGTCGTCGCACGCGGCCCGCACGTCGCCCAGGACCCGCTCGACGTCGGCCCGCAGCCGGTCCAGCACCTCGGGCTCGCTCTGGCGGTCGACCTCGAAGTGGAGGTACGACTCGCTGATGCCGTCGGTGGCGTCGGGGGGCAGGACCTCGACCAGCCCGCCGGCCTCGTCGCGGCGCACCACGATCACCGGGTGGATGGGCAGGTGGATGACCAGGCCGTGGCGGTTCAGCTCCATGGCCACCGAGTCGACCAGGAACGGCATGTCGTCGGTGACGATCTCCACGATGGAGTGCCTGGAGCGCCAGCCGTGCTCCTCGAACCGGGGGCTGTAGACGCGGACCTTGGCCTCGCCGGGCCGGCGACGGTGGGCCAGGCGCCAGTGGGCCAGCACGGCGCCGTACAGGTCCTCCGGCTCCAGCTCGAGCAGGTCCTCGGGCGACAGCCGCTGGTAGTACTGGCGGGCGAACTCCTCCACCTGGTCGCGCCGGTCCTCGGGGACCTTCTCGTGGATGGTGGCGACGATCTGCTGCAGGATCTCTTCCTTCGCCTGCTCTGGCTCCGTCGACATTGACAGCTCCCTCGCTCGTCCGCCTGCCCTCCCACGATGGCAGATCGGCCCCTCCGGCGGTAGCGATAGCATGGCCCCCATGTCCGAGCCTGTAACCAGCACCGTCGACGACGCCGTAGCCGGTCTCACGTTCGACGCCGCCGGCCTGGTCCCGGCCGTGGTCCAGGACGACCACGACGGGACCGTCCTCATGGTCGCCTGGATGGACGCCGAGGCCGTCCGGCGGACCCTCACCACCGGCCGCACCTGGTTCTGGAGCCGTTCCCGGCGCCAGTACTGGCAGAAGGGGGAGACCTCCGGTCACGTCCAGCACGTCCGCTCGGTCACCGCCGACTGCGACCGGGACACCTTGCTGGTCCGGGTGGAGCAGGTGGGGCCGGCCTGCCACCTGGGCACACGCTCCTGCTTCACGCACCCGCTGGAGGACCGCGCATGACCGGGGTGCGGCCCGGCTTCGAGGAGTTCGCGCGGCTGGCCGGGGAGCACTCGGTGGTGCCGGTGTGGCGGGAGCTGCTCGGCGACCTGGAGACCCCGGTGGGGGCGTTCCGCAAGCTCGGCGACCAGGACGGCTCGGTGCTGCTGGAGAGCGTCGAGCATGGCGAGCGCTGGGGCCGCTACTCGTTCATCGGCACCGACCCGTTCGCCACCCTGACCATCCGCGGCGGCCGCGCCTCCTGGACCGGCCGCCCCCCGGCCGGGCTGTCGGACGGGCCGCCGCTGGAGGTGCTGCGCGAGGCGCTGCGGCGGCTGCGCTCGCCGTCCCTGCCCGGCCTGCCGCCGCTGTTCGCCGGGGCGGTCGGCTACCTCGGCTACGACCTGGTCCGGGAGCTGGAGCGCCTGCCCGACCAGACCGAGGACGACCTCCGGCTGCCCGAGGGGATGCTGGTCTTCCCCCGCTCGGTGGTGGTCTTCGACCATCTCGGCCAGCGCCTGGTGCTGGTGGCCAACGTGGTCGTCACCCAGGCCACCGACCTGGAGGCGGCCTGGGCCGACGCCACCAGGCGCATCGACGTGCTGGCGGCGCGGCTGTCGGTGCCGGTGGCGACCGTGCCCACGCCGCTGCCGGCGGCCGGCCCGCCCGCGGCCGCCGCCAGCGACCTGGCCCCCGGCCGCTACCAGGAGATGGTCCGGGTGGCCCTGGAGCACATCGGCGCCGGCGACATCTTCCAGGTGGTCCCGTCCCAGCGGTTCTCGGTGCCGACCTCCGCCGACCCCTTCGACGTGTACCGGGTCCTGCGGGTGGTCAACCCCTCGCCCTACATGTACTTCCTGCGCCTGCCCGGGGTGACCATCGCCGGCTCGTCGCCGGAGGTGCTGGTCACCGTCCAGGGCCGCCGGGCCACCATGCGCCCGATCGCCGGCACCCGACCCCGCGGCGCCGACGCCGAGGCCGACCTGGCCCTGGAGGCCGAGCTGCTGGCCGACGAGAAGGAACGGGCCGAGCACGTCATGCTGGTCGACCTGGCCCGCAACGACCTCGGCCGGGTCTGCCGGCCCGGCACCGTCCGGGTCGACGAGTTCATGCGGGTCGAGCGCTACTCCCACGTCATGCACCTGGTCTCCGACGTGGTCGGGGAGCTGGCCGGCGACGTGGCCGCCTTCGACGTGCTGGCGGCGAGTTTCCCGGCGGGCACGGTGTCCGGGTCGCCCAAGGTGCGGGCCATGGAGATCATCGACGACCTGGAGCGCCACCGCCGCGGCCCGTACGCCGGCTGCGTCGGCTACTTCGACTTCTCCGGCAACCTCGACACCTGCATCACCATCCGCACCTGCGTGTTCGTCGACGGCGTGGCCTACTGCCAGGCCGGCGCCGGCGTGGTGGCCGACTCGGTCCCCGAACGCGAGGAGCGCGAGACCGAGGCCAAGGCCCGCGCCCTCCTGGCCGCCGTCGCCGCCGCCGAGGTCCTCTCCACCCCCGCCCCCGACCCCCTGGCCCCGGTTCCCGCCTCCGCCGGTGGCTGACCCGACGCCGGAGGGCACAGGGCCGGCCGTCCACACCCCCGCTCCCTCCGAGCGGCGGTCGATGCAGGTGGCCATGGTGGCGGTGCTGGCCGGGGTCATGCTGGCGGCGATCGGGAGCGGGCAGGCCTGGGCCAGGGTCGGCGCCGCGGTCGAGCTGCCGGGGATGGGCTCGGCCCGGCTCGGCGCCGCCGAGCTCACCGGCAACGACCTCGCCCCCCTGGGCGGGCTCGCCCTGCTCGGCCTGGTGCTGCTGGTCGCGGTGGCCGCGACCCGCGGGCGGGGTCGCTGGGCGGTCGGGCTGGCCCTGCTCGCCCTCGGGGTCACCCTGCTCGTCGGCGCCGTGGGCGGCGCCGCCCGGGTCAGGAACGAGGCGATCGGGCGCGCCGAGCGCGGGGTGCTGGAGGGCGTCCCGGCCGGCACCGGCCTGCGGGTGGCCACCCCCCGGGCCGGCCCGCTCCTGGTCGCGGCCGGCGGGCTGCTGCTGGCCGGCGCCGGCGTCGAGGCGCTCCGGCGGGGGGCGCGCTGGCCGGCCCTCGGCGCCGCCTTCCGCGCCCCGCCCGACCGCCCCCGACCCGCCACCGGCCTGGACGAGCCGCCGTGGGAAGGCGACTGACCAGGATCTTTACCGCCCTCGAACCTGGCGCCGGAGCCCCCCGAACCTGACCCGGCGATGCTAGCGTCGGCCCAACGGCGAAAGGGGACTGGTTGACGCCCGAGCACCCCTCCAAGGGGACCGTGCTGCTGGTCGAGGACGAGGCGTCCATCGCCGACCTGGTCCGGCTGTACCTGGAGCGCGACGGCTTCCGGGTCGTGTGGCGCACCGACGGCCCCTCCGGGCTGGCCGCGGTGGACGCCGAGCGGCCCCGGATCGTCCTGCTCGACCTGATGCTGCCAGGGATGGACGGGTTCGAGGTGACCAGGGCGCTGCGCCAGCGGGGCGGCAGGGTGCCGATCATCGTGGTCACGGCCAGGGAGGAGGAGGCCGACCGGGTCCTCGGCCTCGAGCTGGGCGCCGACGACTACGTGACCAAGCCGTTCTCCCCCCGCGAGCTGGTGGCCCGGGTCAAGGCGGTGCTCCGCCGGACCGAGCCCGACCCCGAGACCGGCCCCGAGCCTCCCCTGCACCTGGGCAGCCTGACCGTGGACCCGGCCCGCCACGAGGTCGTGTTCGAGGGCCGCCCCATCCAGCTCACCGCCCGCGAGTTCGAGCTGCTCAGCTACCTGGTCCGCAACCGGGGCCTGGTCCTCACCAGAGACCAGATCCTGGAGCGTGTCTGGGGCTACTCGTTCCCGGCCGACACCCGCACCGTCGACGTCCACATCCGCCAGCTCCGCTCGAAGCTCGGCGACCACGCCCCGATCCTCACCATCCGCGGCGTCGGCTACAAGGCCGACGACCGGGGAGCTGGCTCCGGGCCGGCGAGTTGGGTGGGCGGTTCAGGGACCGGGTCGTCCGGGTCGGGCGCGGGGGAGGCGGTGGGTCCCCGGGGCTCCGGGACCCCGCGCGCCCGGGATCCGGGGGCCGAGGGTGACCGGGGCCACGGGGCCGGGGGCGGCTGATGGGATGGGCGGCCGGGTCGTTGCGGGGACGGCTGGTGCTGGCCTTTGTCGCCGTGGCCGTCCTGGCCGCGGTGCTGATCGGGGTGATCACCCTGTCCCTGATCCGGCTGGTGCCCGAGCGGGGCCTGGAGCAGCAGCTCGCCGACCAGGCGCAGGCCGTCGGCGACACCGGCGCCGGCCCCCTCCCCGGCCGCCAGCTGTGCGTCCTGGCCCGCGTCCTGCGCCGAGGTGAGACCGAGGTGTACCTGCTCTCGGCGGACGCCGTCCCCCGACGCCTGCCCCGCTGCCAGGCCCCGAACCGCCGCGGCCCGATCGCCCCCGTCCCCGACGTCGACCTGGCCGCCGCCCTGGCCCAGCGGCAGGTCGTCACCGGCACCGGCGACGGGCTGGCCTGGGCGGTCGCCCCGGCCGACCGGCCAGGCCTCGGCGCCTCGGTCGGGACGTCGGGCCCCGGCGGGGTGCTGCTGGTCCACGAGACCCGCCGCCTCGGGCTCAGCCTGCTGCCGGTCGTGGCCTGGCGGCTGCTGCTGGCCACCGCCCTGGCCGTGGCTGTGGCCGCCCTGGCCGCCTGGCTCCTGGCCGGCCGGCTCACCGCCCCCCTCGGCCGCCTGGTCGCCGCCGCCCGCCGCATCGGCGACGGTGACTTGTCGACAAGGGTCCAAGTCGACGGCGACGGCGAGGTCGCCGAGGTCGCCACCGCCTTCAACGACATGGCCGCCGGCCTGGAGCGCGCCCAGACGGAGCAGCGGGCGTTCCTGGCCAGCGTCGGCCACGAGCTCAAGACGCCCCTCACCACCGTCCAGGGCTACACCGAGGCGCTGCTCGACGGCACCGTGGACGACCCGGCCGGGCGCCGTCGCTCCCTGGTCCGCGTCCATGCCGAGACCATCCGCCTGGCCCGGCTCGTCCAGGACCTGCTCGACCTGGCCCGGCTGGGCCGCGGCCAGTTCGCCGTCAGCTCGGTCGACGCCGACGTCGGGGCCGTGCTCAGGGAGGCGGCCGCGGCCGCCGCCGAACGGGCCGCCCCACGGCAGGTCACCGTCACCACCCGCCTCGCCGGCGCCCTGCACGCCCACGTCGACCCCGGCCGGCTCCGCCAGGTGCTCGACAACCTGCTCGACAACGCCAGCCGCTCCAGCCCGCCGGGCCGCCAGATCGTGGTCGCGGCCCGCCCCCTGGCCGGCGGGGGCGTGGAGGCGGCCGTCGCCGACCAGGGCCCCGGCATCGCCGCCGGGGACCTCCCCCACGCCTTCGACCGCGGCTACCTGTGGTCCCGCTACCGCGGCACCCGGGAGGTCGGGTCGGGCCTCGGCCTGGCCATCGTCAAGGCCCTCTGCGACGCCATGGGCGTGACCATCCAGGCCGAGTCCGGCAACGGCGGCGGCACCGCCTTCCGCCTCACCCTCCCCCCGGCCCACGCCACCGACCGCTCCCGTCCGGCCGGTTCCCGGGCCCCGAGCCAGCTGCCCACCCGCCCCCTGGGCTGAGCCGGCTGCGAAACGGTGACGGTACGGCGGTGAGGACCGGCGGGCGCGGCGGGCGCGGCCGGGGCGGCGGTGCGCGGGTGAGGACCGACGAGGGGTGGCTGGAGCGGTGGGGGTGGCGGGCGCTGGTCGCGGCCGGGGCGGTGGTCGGTCCGCGGGTCGGGCGCGGGCTGGCCGCGCTGGCGCTCCGGGCCAGGGCCCGGACACCGGCCGGCTGGCTGGAGGGCGTGCACCGGGTGGCCACCCGGCCCGCCCCGGGCGCGCCGGCCCTGACCCGGCTGCCCGACGGCTGGTGGACGGTGTCGCCGCTGGTCCGGGTGCGCCGGCTCGGGTTGCGGCTGGACCTCGACCTGCGCGACAACCTGCAGCGGGCCCTGTACGCCACCGGCACCTACGAGCCCGCCCTGGTGCGGTTCCTCCATGACGAGCTGCGGCCCGGCGACGTGATGGTCGACGTCGGCGCCCACATCGGCGTCCACGCCCTGACCGCCGCCGCGCGTCTGCGCAGGCTCGGCGGCGGCACCGTGGTGGCGTTCGAACCCGCCCGCGACTCGGCGGCCAGGCTGCGGGCCGCGGCCGCCCGCAACCGGCTGGAGGTCACCGTGGTCGAGGCGGCCCTGGGCGCCGAGCCGGGCACCGCCGACCTGCGGGCCGACCCCGCCTACGACATCGCCGACGCCGGCGTGCGGTCCCTCCACGGCCGCGGGACCCGGGTCCAGACCGTTCGCGTGACCACCTTCGACGCCTGGGCCGCCGAAGCCCGGCTCGAGCGCGTGGACCTGGTCAAGCTCGACGTCGAAGGGGCCGAGTTGGAGGCGCTGCGCGGCATGGCCGGCGCACTGGGCCGGCGGTGGCCCCGTGCCCTGGTGGTCGAGGTCAAGCAGCGGGTCCTGGAGCGGGCCGGCGTGGCCGGCGACGAGGTCCGCGAGTACCTGGATCGACTTGGCTACCAATCGACCGGCCAGGTCCTGCCGGCCGCCAACGAGGTCTACCGCCCGCGAGCCTAGGACCGATCCGTCGGCGCCTTGGCCTCGCTGAGCTCCAGCAGGTGCCCGTCCGGGTCGCGGAAGTAGCAGCGCACCTCCCACGCATACTCCACCGGCGCGGTGAGGAACTCCGCCCCCCGTCCCCGGAGCGTCTCGTAGGCCGCCCGGCAGTCGGCCACCCGGATCGTCATCGCATGCGAAACGGTCCCCGGGTCGCCCGGCGGCGCAAACGTCACCTCCGGCTTGTCCGCCGTCGGCCCGCCCCCGGTCACCAGCAGCAGCCAGGTCCCGAACAGCCGCAGCACCACCGACGTCCCCCCGTACTCCCGATACAGCTCGGCCCCGAGCACGTCCCGGTAGAAGTCCCGAGCCCGCGCCGCATCACCCACCACCAGAATGTGCGTCAACTCCATGCCCTCGGCCGGGAACCCCTGTGCCGCCATCGCCCCTCCCGTCGATCCGGCCGGTCCTATCGGAGGGAGCCTAGCCCATGGCGGGCGGCGTCCCGCGGCCCCCGGCTGGGGTGGGTTGCGGACCGGCCAGAATCGACTTGGCTTGGAATCGACCGGCCAGGTGCTCCCCACCGCCAACGAGGTCTACCGCCCTCGGGCTCCGATCCGCGGCCGGCGCCAGTGTGATCAATGAGGCGCGGATTCGGGACGGCGACTGCTTCAACGTTGTCTGGCCAATCCGGTGGCTGACCCGATCTGGTCCTTCTGAGAGTCGGCGGCAGAGCCTCGTTCCTGGGTTTCCACAGAACGTGAAGATGACCTTGACGGTCGAGCACCGTAAGTCGAACATCAGTTCGCTATGGACTCAAGAGCGCTCGATCCCCGGTCGGTGCATCGCACCGCCCGCATTCGTCTGCAAGTCACTCGACATCAGGCCGACCGCTGCTATGGACTGCTGCGTTCGGCCGGTGACGTATGGGCGTGGCTGCTGGACAGCAACCGGCAGCGGGTCCGGCATGGGCTGCCGCCGGTCGTCGGCTATCAGGCGCTGTGCCGCGAACTCACCGTACGAGGACCCACCGGAGAGCTGTCGACGGTCGGGGCCCGCTCCGTCTCGCCAAAGGCCATCCCGTGTCGTGGGTGCGGCTGGCCCGCCCCATTCCCTATCCCGTCGAGCAAGTCCGAGCGGTCACGCTGCTCGCCGATGGGGGGCGGCTGTGGCTCGCAGTCACCGCCGCCGTCCCCATCCAGCCGCAACACCTCGATCCGGGTCGGGTGGCTGGGGTGGATCTTGGCATCATCCATCCTTACGCGGCCGTTGCCGACGAGGCAGCCTTGCTAGTGTCGGGCCGGGCGATTCGGGCCGAGAGCTACCTGCACCTGCGCGACCAGCAGGCCCGCCACGCGAGGGCTGCGAGGCGGGCACCCAAGCCAGGCCAGAGGGGGTCGCGGCGCTGGCGCCGTCACCGGCTCCGCGTGCGGCGTGAGGAGGCGCGTCATCGTCGGCGCGTCCACCAGGCTCAGCATGAGGCCGCCAAGCAGGTGATTGCCTTTGCGGTGCGACAAGGAGTCGGTACCTTGCTGGTCGGTGACCCCAAGCACATCACAAGCCAGAACGTGGGCCGGGTGCAGAACCTCCGCTTGCGGCAGTGGCGACGCACCCACCTTGTGCATGCCCTACGGGACAAGGCCGACCGGGCCGGCATGATCGTGCGGATGGTGGACGAGCGCGGCAGCTCCTCCACCTGCCCAGTCTGCAGAAGGAAGGTTCCGAAACCCAAAGGCCGCCGCTTCTCTTGTCCGCATTGCCGGTTCCAAGGGGCACCGGGATCTGGTCGGTGCCGCAAACATCGCCGCCACCCACGGCGGCGGACCCACGAGTACAGCTCTGCCTGTGCTCGTCGAGCACCGCTGGGCCGGTATCGTGCCGGCACGACGTGACCGCCGCCGCCACCAGCACGATCGGCGCCGACGGCGGTCCTGCCTGGCCTCGGGCCACCCAGCACGCAGCTACCTACCCTGCGCCCGGCGAGGATCAAGCAACTCGGCCCAACAGGGCCCCAGGTTGCCGAAGGAGCACTAGAATCGTCGGCTGTGACCTCCACCGGTTCGTTCCTGGCCCGGGCGGTGGCCGACGCCAGGTCGGACGCCGAGCGCCGGGCCGAACGGCTGCCCCTGGACGTGCTGCAGGCGGCCGCCGCCGACCTTCCTCCGGCCAGGGGGCTGCGGGCGGCGGTGTGTCGCGGCCCCGACGGCCCTCGGGTGATCGCCGAGGTCAAGCGGCGCTCGCCCTCCAAGGGGGACATCCGCATCGACCTCGACCCGGCGGCCCTGGCCGCCGCCTACGCCGCCGGCGGGGCCTCGGCGGTCAGCGTGCTCACCGAGCCGCGCCACTTCGCCGGCAGCCCCGACGACCTGCTGGCGGTGCGGGCGGCGGTCGAGCTTCCCGTCCTCCGCAAGGACTTCATCACCAACCGCTACCAGGTATGGGAGGCGCGCGCCTGGGGCGCCGACGCCGTCCTGCTGATCGTGGCCGCCCTCGACCTGCCCGCCCTCCGTGCCCTGCTGGACGAGGCCGCCGCGGCCGGTCTGGACGCGCTCGTCGAGGTCCACACCCCGGCCGAGGCGCAGGCGGCCGCCGACGCCGGCGCCGCCCTGGTCGGGGTGAACGCCCGCGACCTAATCACCCTCGAGGTCGACCCGGACCGCTTCGCCGCCGTCCGCCAGGCCCTGCCGGACGGGACGGTCCTGGTCGCCGAGAGCGGCATCCGCGACCGGGCCGGCGTCCTGGCGGCCGCCGGCGCCGGGGCCGACGCCGTCCTGGTCGGCGAGGCCCTGGTCCGGGCCGACGACCCGACCAGGGCGGTCCACGATCTTCTGGACCACCCTGGCCGGGGTGGAACCGAACGGCCGCCGCAGGCGGCCACCACGCCGTCGCCTGCGAAGCATCAAGGAGGAACCCATGGCTGAGCCCCGCAAGATCCTGCTCGGCGAGGACGAGCTGCCGAGCGCCTGGTTCAACATCGTCCCCTCGATGCCGACCAAGCCCGACCCCTACCTGCACCCGCAGACCCGCGAGCCGATCGGGCCGGACGCGCTGGCCCCGCTGTTCGCCATGGCCCTGATCGGCCAGGAGGTCTCCACCGACGAGTGGGTCGACATCCCCGGGCCGGTGCTCGACACCTACAAGCTGTGGCGGCCGACCCCGCTGATCCGGGCCCTCGACCTGGAGCGCGCCCTCGGCACCCCGGCCCGCATCTACTACAAGTACGAGGGCGGGTCGCCGGCCGGCTCCCACAAGCCCAACACCGCCGTCCCCCAGGCGTTCTACAACAAGGCCGAGGGCATCACCCGGCTCAGCACCGAGACCGGCGCCGGCCAGTGGGGCAGCGCCCTGGCCTTCGCCTGCGCCCGTTTCGACCTGGAGTGCAAGGTCTACATGGTCCGGGCCTCCTACGACGGCAAGCCGTACCGGCGCTCGATCATGGAGACCTGGGGGGCCAGCGTCACCCCCTCGCCGTCGCCGGAGACCAACGCCGGCCGGGCCGTCCTCGACCAGGACCCGGACTCGCCCGGGTCGCTTGGCATCGCCATCTCCGAGGCGGTCGAGGACGCCGCCATCCGCGAGGACACCCACTACACGCTCGGCAGCGTGCTCAACCACGTGCTGCTCCACCAGACGGTGATCGGCCTGGAGCTCAAGACCCAGCTCGAGCGGGCCGGGATCGAGCCCGACGTGCTGGTGGCCTGTGTCGGCGGCGGGTCCAACTTCGGCGGCTTCACCTTCCCGCTGCTGGCCGAGAAGCTGGCCGGCCGCAGGACCACCAGGGTGGTCGCGGTCGAGCCGACCGCCGCCCCGACCCTGACCGAGGGCCGCTTCGACTACGACCTCGGCGACCAGGCCGGCATGACGCCGCTGATCCCCATGTACACCCTCGGGGCCAACTTCATCCCCGCCCCGATCCACGCCGGCGGGCTCCGCTACCACGGCGACTCGCCGCTGGTGTCGCTGCTGCGCAAGGAGGACCACATCGAGGCCGTCGCCTACCCGCAGTCCAAGGTCTTCGAGGCGGCCGTGCAGTTCGCCCGTACCGAGGGGATCCTCCCCGCCCCCGAGCCGGCCCACGCCATCCGCGCCGTGATCGACGAGGCCCTGCGCTGCAAGGAGGAGGGTCGTTCCGAGACGATCGTCTTCAACCTCTGCGGCCACGGCCACTTCGACCTGAAGGCCTACGAGGACCACCTGTCGGGAAATCTCCTTGACGTCTAGTCACGCGGCCGCGGTAACGCATCGGCCCGACCCGCTGGGCCACTTCGGCGCCTGGGGTGGGCGGTTCGTCCCCGAGGTGCTGATGGCCGCCCTCGACCAGCTCACCGAGGCGTTCGAGGACGCCGTCAAGGACCCCGCCTTCAACGCCGAGCTGGACGCGCTGCGGCGCGACTACGCCGGCCGCCCGACCCCCCTGTTCCCGGCCCGCCGGCTCTCGGAGGAGCTGGGCCTTCGGGTGTGGCTCAAACGCGAGGACCTGCTCCACACCGGGGCTCACAAGCTCAACAACTCGCTCGGCCAGCACCTGCTGACGCGCAGGATGGGCAAGCCCCGGGTGATCGCCGAGACCGGCGCCGGCCAGCACGGCGTGGCCACCGCCACCGTGGCCGCCCTCCTCGGCCAGGAATGCGTCGTCTACATGGGCGAGGAGGACACCCGGCGCCAGCACCTCAACGTCGTGCGCATGCGGCTGCTCGGCACCGAGGTGCGGCCGGTCGCCACCGGCACCGCGACCCTGAAGGACGCCATCAACGAGGCCCTGCGGGACTGGGTCGAGTCGGTCGAGTCGACCCACTACGCCATCGGCTCGGTGGTCGGTCCCCACCCCTATCCGCTCATGGTCAGGGAGTTCCAGCGGGTCATCGGCGACGAGGCCCGCGCCCAGATCCTGGCCGCCGAGGGCCGGCTGCCCGACCTGGCCGTGGCCTGCGTCGGCGGCGGGTCGAACGCGGCCGGCCTGTTCGCCGGCTTCATCGACGACGAGCCGGTGCGCCTCGTCGGGGTCGAGGCCGGCGGCCGTGGGCCTCGGCCGGGCGACCACGGCGCCTCGCTCGGCCTCGGCGAGGCCGGGGTCCTCCACGGCGCCCGCTCCTATGTCCTCCAGGACCCCGACGGCCAGGTCCTCCCCACCCACTCGGTCTCGGCCGGCCTCGACTACCCGGGCGTCGGGCCCGAGCACGCCTACTGGAAGGACGCCGGCCGGGTCACCTACGAGCGCGCCCCCGACACCCTGGCCCTCGACGGCTTCCGTCTCCTCGCCCGCACCGAGGGCCTCCTCCCCGCCCTCGAACCCGCCCACGCCGCCGGCTGGCTCGCCGAGGCCGCCCGGAACGGCCGCGTCCCCCGCGACTCCCTGGTCGTCCTCAACCTGTCCGGCCGCGGCGACAAGGACGTCGAGACCGTCGCCAGCCTCCTGGTCGACCCCGAGACCCCACGACGGCCCAGCCGGGAGGGCGAACGGTCCCCTGTCGACGAGCGGGGCCCGGGTGGCGGAAATGCCTGACCCCGGCACCCCAGGTCCAGCGCCCTCCGGCGCGCCGCCCCAACCCGCCAAGGGCGTCGCCGAGCCCGACCCGCCGGCGTCGGACCCCCGATCTCCGGTGCCTTCGCCCCCGGGCGCCCGGCAGCCCGACCCGCCGGTGCCGGGTCCCCCGGTGGGGGAGGCTATCCCGCGAGGACAAGCGGTGCGCGCGGCTGTCCACCACCCCGGGGGTCGCTCCGGTGACCCGGCCACCCTCACGGTGGCGCCGGTGGAGCGGCTGGAGGGGCGGCTGGAGGCGCTGCGGCGGGAGGGGAGGGCGGCGCTGGTCGCCTACGGGGTCGCCGGGTACCCCGACCTGGACGGGTCGCTGGCGGCGTTCCGGGCCATGGCCGAGGCCGGGGCCGACGTGCTCGAGGTCGGCCCGCCCTATTCGGACCCGCTGATCGACGGGCCGGTGATCCAGCGGGCGGTGACCGCCGCCCTCGACGCCGGGACCCGGCTGGACGACGTCCTGGGGCTGGTCGACGAGCTGACCGCCAGTGTCGACGCCCCGGTGGTCCTGCTCGTCTACTACAACCTGGTGGCGCACCGCGGCCCCAGGCGGTTCGCGGCCGAGCTGGCCGCCGCCGGGGCCTGCGGGGCGGTCGTGCCCGACCTGCCACCCGAGGAGGCGGGGGAGTGGCTGGAGGCGACCAGGGCCGCCGGGATCGCCCCGGTGTTCCTGGCCGCCCCGACCTCCAGCGACACCCGCCTGGCCGCGGTCGCCAAGGCGGGAAGAGGGTTTGTCTACGCCCAGGCGTCGCTCGGGGTCACCGGCCTGCGGGCCTCGCTGGCCGCCGGCGTCGGGGAGCTCGTCGGCCGGGTCCGCACCCACACCGACCTGTCCATCTGCGCCGGCATCGGCGTCTCCAACGCCGAGCAGGCCGCCGCCGTCGCCGGCTTCGCCGACGGCGCCATCGTCGGCACCGCCCTGGTCCGCCGGCTCGGCGACGCCGGCCTGGACGGCCTCCGCGCCCTCACCGCCGAGCTCGCCGACGCGGTCCACACCGCCCACCGCTGACCCGGCCCCCGGAGGAGGTCTCGGCCCGGGATGGCCCGACCCGCGGATGGACCAGAGCTGGTGGCGGCTCTAGCCTCGATCGGCGGCTCCCAGGTCCAGGCCGACCTGGGCGGCCAGGAACGTCAGGATGTCGGCGTGGAGCTCGACGGTGCGGCGGACCGAGCGGGCGCCATGGCCCGCCTGGCGTTCGCGGCGGAACAGGATCGGGCGGTCGGAGGTGGTCGCAGCCTGGAGGGCGGCGCACATCTTGCGGGCGTGCAGCGGGTCCACCCGGGTGTCGGAGTCGAAGACGGTGAACAGCACCGCCGGGTAGGCGGTCCCCTCGACCACCTTGTGGTACGGCGAGTAGCCGACCAGCCAGCCCAGCTCGGTCGGGTCGTCGGCGTGCCCGTATTCGTCGTTCCAGGTCTCGCCCAGGCCGAAGCGCTCATACCGCACCATGTCGAGCAACGGGGCGCTGCAGGCCACGGCCGCGAACAGCTCCGGCCGCTGGGTCAGGGCGGCCCCGACCAGCAGCCCGCCGTTGGAGCCGCCGGAGATGGCCAGTCGCTCGGGTGACGTCCAGCCGCCGGTGACCAGGTGCTCGGCGGCGGCGGCGAAGTCGTCGAACACGTGCTGCTTGGCGGCCCGCATGCCGTCGCGGTGCCAGGCCTCGCCCTCCTCGCTGCCGCCGCGGAGGTTGGCGATCGCGTACACGCCGCCCTGCTCGACCCAGGCGGCCGTGACCGCGCTCCAGGCCGGGGTCAGGGAGATGTTGAAGCCGCCGTAGCCGTACAGGATCGTCGGCCGGGCCCCGTCCGCGGCCAGCCCGTCGCGGTGCAGCAGGAACAGGCGCACCTCGGTGCCGTCCGTGGAGCGGTAGGTTTCCTGCCGGGCGGTCACCCCGACCAGCAGGTCGACCTGCCCCGGGGCGTCCATCCACAGCTCCAGCCGTCCCTCGGCGACCCGGTAGCGGTACACGCGGGGCGGGGTGGTGAAGTCGGTGTAGCCGAGGAAGACCTCGTCGCCGCCCTCGGGACGGGCGGACACGCCCAGCACCGACCCTGGGCCCGGCAGATCGACCTCGGCCCGCAGGGCGCCGGTCGCCCGGTCGTGCACCGCCACCCGCCCGACGGCGTGCCGGCTGGACGCAACCACCAGGGCGTCGTCGGTCAGGGCGTAGCCCGCGAGGACGTCGTCGGACTCGGGCACCAGGTCGCGCCAGGCCGCCGGCTCGGGCCGGGCCGGGTCGGCGACCGCGATCCGGAACCGGGGCGCGTCCAGGTTGGTGTGCAGGTACAGGCGCCCGTCGGTCCCGACCCGGCCGTCGGTCTCGGCGTCGACCCCCTCTTGGATCGGCCGGAGGGTGCCGTCGCCGGCCAGGTCGGCGATGTACAGGTCGTTGCGGGGCGCCGTCCCGGCCGCCGCCCCGACCAGCAGCCAGCGGCCGTCGAGCGACACCCGCAGGGAGTGGTACTCGGTCTTCTCCCGGCCCTCGCCGAAGACCGGCTCGTCGCCGTCGGGGTCGGTCCCGACCCGGTGGCGCCAGACCCGGCGGTGGAACGCGGCCTCACCCTCGGGCACCGCCTCGGCGGGCTGGCGGCGCCCGTAGTAGTAGGTGTCGCCGCCGGGCAGCCAGGCCAGGGGGCAGTAGCGGGTGCGGTCGATCGGGCCCTCGATCGTCTGGCCGCTGGTCACGTCCATGACGAACAGCGAGGCCTCCTCGTCGCCGCCCTGGGACAGGAAGTAGGCCAGCCGCTCGCCCTCCAGCGACGGCACCCAGCCGTCGAGGGTGATGGTGTCGTCCTCGGACAGGGCGCTGGGGTCGATCAGGGCCCGCTCGGTCCCGTCGGCCTCCGCGACCAGCAGCACCGGGTGCTGCTGGTCGCCGCGGCGGCGCTCGAAGAACGCCCGGTCGCCCCGCAGCACCGGCACCGAGACCAGCCCGGCTCCCAGCAGCCGCTCCAGCCGCTCCCGCACCGCCTCCCGCTCGGGCCGCCCGTCCATCCATTCGGCCAGCAGCTCGTCCTGCGCCTTGCTCCACGCCTCGGTCTCGTCGGACTCGGCGTCCTCCAGCCACCGGTAGGGGTCGGCGACCCGGAAGCCGTGCAGCTCCTCGACCAGGTCGAGCCGTCGAGCGGGCGGATAGCGCATTCGTCCAACCTCCGATGGATCCTCCATGGGAAGGGCATCGTAGCGGCGCCCACCCACGATCCGTCGGGGCTGTCCACAGATCCAGCGAGCCTCCTCGAACGTGAGTTCGAATCAAGCTAGGCTGCTCCAGAAGGGTGCCCGAGGCGGGACTCGAACCCGCAAGCCCTTACGGGCAATGGATTTTGAATCCATCGAGTATGCCGATTTCTCCACTCGGGCAGGCGGGAGAAGGGTAGCGGAAGTGCGGACACGAGCGGAAGTTGCACTGGTCCTCGAACTTGTCGCCATGGGTCGCAACGACTGCGAGATCGCTCGCGAGGCCGGGATTCCAAGAAGCACGGTTCGGCAATGGAGAAAGGGCCAGACTCCCGACTTCGATCGTCGGTACACCTTCAAGGGGCCGGACGGTCAGCCTCGTCGGGGTGCCTGTGTTGTCTGTGGCGGTGATCCGTTGGCCCTGCCGCAAGCGTCCTACACCTACCTCCTCGGCCTCTACCTCGGCGACGGCTGTCTCACAGCCTGCCCGCGCAACGTCTACAAGCTCCGCATCGCCTGCGCCGAGCGGTATCCCGAGCTGATCCGGGAGTGCGAGCTTGCGATGGCACAAGTCGTCCCGAACAAGGTCGGCCGGCCCAGGAAGCGGAACGAGCGGTACTGGGAGATCTACTCCTTGTCCAAGCACTGGCCGTGCGTGTTCCCCCAGCACGGGCCCGGCCGAAAGCACGAGCGGAAGATCGAGCTGACCCCGTGGCAGCAGGAACTGGTCGACCTCGACCCACGGCCCTTGGTCCGTGGGCTGCTGCATTCCGACGGGTGCCGGGTGCTGAACTGGGTGAACGGGACGCCGTACCCGCGCTACCACTTCAGCAACGTGTCGGCGGATATCCGCGGGATCTTTGGTCGGGCCTGTGACCAGCTGGGCATCGAGTGGCGGCCGAACAACCGGTTCAGCCTCTCGGTGGCCAGGCGGGGGAGCGTGGCCCTGCTGGACCAGTTCGTGGGGCCGAAGCGGTGAGGCCCGGGAAGGCTCAGGCCTGGGAGGGCGAGGGCGCTCCTCCAAAGGTCTCGGGGCCGGCGGCCCGGCCAGGCACGCGCTGGCCGTCGGTGGGCTGCGGCGGTACCCCCTGGGCGGGGTCAGCCAGGTGGCTCGTTGCGGTGCAGGTCCGCCAGGGCGGCCAGGGTCGGGACCTCGCCGTCCGGTGTGACCGGCACCGGGGCGGGCGGTGTGGCGCCGCCATCCTGGCGCCGGGTGGCGCGGCGGTTGACCCACATGGTCCGCAGGCCCAGCCGCTGGGCGGGGACGTGGTCGTGGTAGAGGCTCTGGGCGACGTGCAGCACCTGGTCCTGGGCGACGCCCATCTCGGCCAGCTGGGCCAGGGCGAGCTGGAAGTGGTTCGGGGCCGGCTTGTAGGCGCCGGCGTCGTCGGCGGTGACGATGGCGTCGAAGGTCACGCCGAGCTTGGCGTTGCTGTGGCGGAAGGAGGCGCGGTCGACGTTGGAGACGATCGCCAGCCTGTAGTGCCGCTTGAGGTAGGCGAGCGCCTCCGGGCTGTCGAGGAACACCGGCCAGTCCTTCACCGAGTCGCCGAACGCCGCCGCCTCCTCCGGGGTGGCGCTGGTGCCGAGCTCCTCGGCGAGGTCCTCGAGCACGCCGGCCAGGATCCGCGGGTACGGCGCCGTCGGGTCGGCGGCCTCGCGGCGCGATTCGGCCCGCCCGAACGCCGCCAGCAGCTCGTCGTCGTCGGCCTCGACGCGGTGCGCCGACCTCCAGGGCCGCAGCGCCGCCAGGATGCCGGTCTCCCAGTCGATCAGCGTGCCGTAGCAGTCGAAGGTCAACGCCGAGAAGTCCCGAATGCGCATGTTCGCTCCATCGATGGCGGCCGCCGGCGGATCGGTGGGTCGGCGGGTCGGCGGTGGGTGGTCGGCCGGCGGATC
>Ga0209382_10000417_pt1 | contig 70248 bp, 74 predicted proteins | sample SoiMetdeltSBSDD5_FD_187599 | JGI IMG/M metagenome (GOLD analysis project Ga0209382, IMG submission 187599) | Bulk soil microbial communities from a Populus tree surrounding site in Tennessee, USA - Soil MetaG P. deltoides SBSDD5 (SPAdes) (version 2) | ecosystem: Environmental > Terrestrial >...
GGAAATGCAGAACGTGGTCGACAAGGCGCGCTCGACCGGCAACGAGCAGATCATGGTGTGCGAGCGCGGCTTCAGCTTCGGCTACAACAACCTGGTCTCCGACATGCGCTCACTGTCGGTCATGCGCGGCACCGGTTGCCCGGTCGTGTTCGATGCGACGCATTCGGTGCAGCTGCCGGGCGGCAAGGGCAGCGCATCAGGCGGCCAGCGTGAGTTCGTTCCCGTGCTGGCGCGCGCCGCGGTCGCAGCCGGCGTCGCCGGAATTTTCATGGAAACCCATCCCGACCCGGACAAGGCGCTGTCCGATGGACCCAACGCCTGGCCGCTCGCCCGCATGGAGCCGTTGCTGACGACGCTCGTGCAGCTCGACCGCACCGTGAAGTCCCGCCCGTACGAGGAAAGTCTGCTATGAGCAAGATCGTCGACATCCGCGGCCGCGAGATCATCGACTCGCGCGGCAATCCGACCGTGGAGGCCGACGTCATTCTCGATTCCGGCGTGCTGGGCCGCGCGGCGGTGCCGTCCGGCGCCTCCACCGGCGCACGCGAGGCCATCGAGCTGCGCGACGGCGACAAGAATCGCTATCTCGGCAAAGGTGTCACCAAGGCCGTCGGTCACGTCAACGGCGAGATCCGCAAGGCGCTGCTCGGCAAGGATCCCACGGCGCAGCAGGACATCGATCGCACCATGATCGCGCTCGACGGCACCGAGTCGAAAGCGAAGCTCGGCGCAAACGCCTTGCTTGCGGTTTCGCTCGCGACGGCACACGCGGCAGCGCGTGACCAGAAGCAGCCGCTCTATCGCTACCTCGGCGGCGCCGGGCCGAAGACGCTGCCGGTGCCGATGATGAACATCATCAACGGCGGTGCGCACGCGGACAACAGCGTCGACATCCAGGAGTTCATGATCCTGCCGGTCGGCGCGCCCTCGCTCTCGGAAGCACTGCGCTACGGGGCCGAGATCTTCCACACGCTCAAGAAGGTCCTGCACGAGCGCAAGCTCTCGACGGCCGTCGGCGACGAGGGCGGCTTCGCGCCGGACCTGCCGTCGAACGAGGCGGCGCTCGAGACGATCCTCGAAGCGATCGACCGCGCCGGCTACAAGGCCGGGCGCCAGGTGTTCCTCGGCCTCGACGTGGCCAGCACCGAGTTCTACGCCGACGGTATCTACGAGCTGGAGTCGGAGCATCGCAAGTTCACGTCCACGCAGTTCGCCGATTACCTCGAAGGCCTGGTCGGGCGCTACCCGATCGTGACGATCGAGGACGGCATGAGCGAGAACGACTGGGACGGCTGGGCCGGCCTGACGCAGCGGCTCGGCAAGCGAGTGCAGCTGGTCGGCGACGACCTGTTCGTGACCAACACGAAGATCCTGCAGGAGGGCATTGCCAGGCACATCGCGAACGCGATCCTGATCAAGGTCAACCAGATCGGCACGCTGACCGAGACGCTCGCGGCCATCGACATGGCCACGCGCGCCGACTATGCCTCGGTCGTCTCGCACCGTTCCGGCGAGACCGAGGACGCGACCATCGCCGACATAGCGGTCGCGACCAGCGCGACGCAGATCAAGACCGGCTCGATGTCGCGCTCCGACCGCATCGCGAAGTACAACCAGCTGCTGCGCATCGAAGCGGAGCTGGGCGCCGAGGCGCGCTACGCCGGCGCCGAGGCTTTCCCGGTGCCGCTGCCCGGGATATCGTGCTGAGGCCATGAAGTTCCTCGCTGCCGGCCTGCTGATCCTGCTAGCGATGCTGCAGTACCGCTTGTGGTTCGGCGACGGCAGCGTGCGCGAAGTCGCGCGGCTGCACACGGAGATTGCCGCGCAGGAAGAACAGAACGACCGCCTGCGCGAGCGCAACCGCACGCTCGCGGCGGAAGTGCAGGATCTGAAAAAGGGTACGACGGCGATCGAGGAGCGCGCCCGCACCGATCTCGGCATGGTCGGCAAGAGCGAGACGTTCTACCAGGTCGTGTCGCCCGAGAATGCGCCGCCCGCGAACGCTCCAGCCCCCGCGCAAACACCCCCATGACCGTCAAGTACTGGGCGGTCGTGCCGGCGGCGGGACGCTCGCGCCGCATGGCCGGCGCGACGCTGCCCAAACAATATCTGCCGCTGGCCGGTCGCACTGTCATTGAATGGGCGCTCGCGCCTTTTCTCGAACGCACCGACTGCGAGCGGGTCGTCGTCGTGCTCGCCGAAGACGATCGTCACTGGCAGGAGCTGGCTGCGGCACGGCATCCAAAGATCCTCATCGCTGCGGGTGGCGCTGAGCGCGCCGACTCCGTGCGCGCCGGGTTGCGTGCGCTCGGACCGCAGGCCGCCGAACGTGACTGGGTGCTGGTGCACGATGCTGCCCGTCCGTGCCTGCGGGCCGCGGACCTGAATGGACTCATGTCCGAGCTCGGCGATGACAGCGTCGGCGGGCTGCTCGCGGCTCCGGTCGTCGACACTTTGAAGCGCGCCGACGCCGCCGATCGGGTGCAGGAGACGGTTTCGCGAGCGTCGCTCTGGCGCGCGCTCACGCCGCAGATGTTCCGCTACGACGTTCTCGATCGGGCGCTGCGCACGGCGCACGAAACCGGGTCGACGCCGACCGACGAGGCGCAGGCCGTCGAGGCGCTTGGCCTGCAACCGCGACTGGTCCGCGGCGATCCGGACAATATCAAGATCACGCTGCCCGAGGACCTCGAGCGCGCGGCGCGGCTGCTGAAGTCCTGGAGCGCGGCATGAGCACGGGTTTGCGCATTGGCCAGGGGTTCGACGTCCACTCCTTTACCAGCGGTGATCACGTGATGCTCGGCGGCGAGCGCGTGCCGCACTCGCACGGGGTGCTCGCGCACTCGGACGGCGATGTGCTTCTGCATGCCATCTGCGACGCCTTGCTGGGCGCGGCAGGGCTCGGCGACATCGGCATGCATTTCCCGGACAGCGATCCGCGCTGGCGCGGCGCCGACAGCCGCGCGTTCCTGCGCCACGTGCGCTCGCTGCTGAGGGATCGGGGTTATCGCGTCGTGAATGTCGACGCGACGGTCATCGCCGAGCGGCCACGGCTGGGTCGCTACCGGGACGCGATGCGCGCCAACATCGGCAGCGATCTCGCTCTGGACGCCGCGCGCGTCAACGTCAAGGCGACGACTACGGAGAGTCTCGGCTTCGTCGGTCGTGGCGAAGGATTGGCCTGCCAGGCCGTCGTGCTGATCGAGCAGACCACAGGAAAACAGACCCAGTGACCGTGTTCGAAGAGATGGCGGCGCTGCCGTGCGCGCACGGCGGTCCGGCGGGTCGTGCGCAAGTGCGCGCCACCCCCGAGGACTTCGTCGTGCGCGAGTGGCTCGGCTGGGAAGCCGACGGCGAAGGCGATCACCTGTTGCTGAAGGTGCGCAAGCGGGGCGCGAACACGTTGTGGGTGGCGAAGCAGCTGGCGCGGCTCGGGAAGATCGATCCGCGCGACGTCGGCTTCGCCGGCCTGAAGGATCGCGACGCGGTGGCCGAACAGGCGTTCACGGTTCCGGCGCGCTCCGCAATCGGCGATGCCTGGCCCGGCGTCGGCGGCGACGGATTCGAAGTCATCGCCGCCGCCCGCCACCGGCGCAAGCTCAAGCGCGGCGCGCTGAAGGGCAACGATTTCACTATCGTGCTGCGCGGCTTCGAGGGTGACGGGTCAGTTCTGGAGGAGCGGCTGCAATCTGTCGCGACTGCCGGCGTGCCGAACTACTTCGGTCCGCAGCGCTTCGGACGCGACGCGAACAACCTGCGGACCGCACTCGCCTGGTTCGCGGATGGAGTCGCGCCGCAGGACCGCTGGCAGCGGGGCTTCGCGCTCTCGGCTGCGCGTGCGGCAATCTTCAATGCCGTCGTCGCGCAGCGAGTACAGGACGGAACGTGGAACCGATTGCTGCCGGGGGAGATCGTGAACCTCGACGGCAGCGGCAGCGTGTTCGTAGCCGATGCGGTAGACGCCGCGCTGGAGGACCGGTGCGCGCGCCTCGACGTCCATCCGACCGGGCCGATGTGGGGCCGCGGACCCGCGTCCGTCAGCGGCGCGATCGGTGCGCTCGAGGCCCAAGTGAGCGCGCGGCACCAGACTCTGGCGCGAGGCTTGAGCGCTGCGGGGCTCGACTCCGAGCGCCGTGCCCTGCGTGTGCGCGTCGACGGGCTCGAATGGACCTTCGATCGCGACGAAGTGCAGCTGAGATTCCGGCTGCTGCGCGGCGCTTTCGCGACGGCCGTGTTGCACGAGGTGATAGGGAACGCGTTCGCGGCGTCGGCACCGGAAGCGGACGAGTGAAGCGTGCTACTTCGTCCGCAACAACACGTAAATCGCACCGCTGCCGCCGTCGACAGCACGCGCCGAGCCGAACGCGAGCACATCGTCCGCACGCTGCAGCCAGTGGTTGACGACGTTCTTCAGCACTGGACCGCGCGGGCCAGAACGACGGCCCTTGCCGTGCACGACGCGCACACAGCTCATCCGCCGCTCCGCACATGCGGCGATGAACGTACGCAACGCGGCTTTCGCTTCTGCGCCGGTCATGCCGTGCAGATCAATCTCGTCGTCCACCACGAAAGCGCCGCGCCGCAGCTGAACCAGCACGGCTTCGGAGATGTGCGGGCGGCGAAAGCTCAGCTCGTCGCCGGTGGCGAGCAGCGCTTCGTCCTGCGGCGGCAGCAGGCTCTCGCGCAGCACCTCGACCTGGTCGGCGCGCGTGAAGCGCGCTTTCGCCGGCGGCTTCGGGCCGGCGCGCTCGGCTTTTTCGGCGCGCTGCAGGCGCCGCACGTCCCGCATCGCTTCGCGAAATTCGCGCGCCTCGCGGTCTTCGTCGTCGTCGCTCACTCGCTCGCTCCGGTCACAGCGGACGATCATGTCATACCGACACGATGTTTAAAGTATAGTTTCCTGCAGTGAAAATTCTCATAAGCAACGACGACGGTTACCGCGCTGAAGGCCTCACCGTGTTGAGCGGTGCGCTGGCGCAACTGGCCGAGATCACGGTCGTTGCGCCGGACCGCAACCGCAGCGGGGCCAGCAACTCGCTCACTCTCGACGTGCCGCTGCGCGTGCTGCCGTTCGATGAGCGCAAGTATTACGTGCTCAACGGCACGCCCACGGACTGCGTGCACCTCGCGATCTCGGGGCTGTTCGAGGAAGAGCACGACATGGTCGTCTCCGGCATCAACGACGGTCCGAACCTCGGCGACGACGTGCTCTACTCGGGAACGGTAGCGGCCGCGATCGAAGGGCGCTTCCTCGGGCTGCCGGCGATCGCGGTCTCGCTGGTGTTTCAATCGGGCTCGCACTTCGCGACCGCGGCGCGCGTCGCGAGCGAACTGGTGATGCGCGTGCAGCGCTCGCCGCTCCACCAGGCGACAATTCTCAACGTCAACGTGCCGGACGTGCCGTACGAAGAGCTCAAGGGCTATCAGGCGACGCGCCTCGGCTTCCGTCATCGCTCGGAGCGCATCGTCGCCGCGGAGGATCCGCGCGGTCGTCCGGTGTACTGGGTCGGTCCGGCAGGCGTCGGGCAGGACGTCGGGCCGGGCACCGACTTCCATGCGGTCGCTAACGACTACGTCTCGGTGACGCCGCTGCAGATTGATCTGACGCGCCATTCCATGCTGGACGACATGCGCGCGTGGCTGCAGGGGAGGGATGCTTGAGTCCTGGCAATCGCGCCGGCATAGGCATGACGTCGGCGCGTACGCGCGAGCGCCTCATTCAGCGCCTGCGCGAGCAGGGCATCAGCAACGCGCAGGTGCTCGACCAGATCCGCAACGTGCCGCGCCATCTGTTCGTCGACGAAGCGCTCGCGACGCGCGCATACGAGGACACGGCGCTGCCGATCGGCCACGGTCAGACGATCTCGCAACCGTTCGTAGTGGCGAAGATGAGTGAGGCACTGCTCGAAGCCGGCACGCCCGGCAAGGTGCTGGAGATCGGCACCGGGTGCGGCTACCAGACCGCCGTGCTCGCGCCGCTGGTGCGTTTCATTTACAGCGTCGAGCGCATCAATGCGCTGCTCGACCGCGCGCGCACGCGGTTCAGGGAACTCGGCATTCGCAACATTCATTTGCGTCACGGTGACGGCTTTCAGGGCTGGCCCGCGCACGGGCCGTATGACGGCATCCTGATGGCTGCAGCGCCGCTGGCGATCCCGGAGGTGCTGTTCCAGCAGCTCGCGCCGGGCGGCCGGCTGATCGCGCCGGTGGGTCCGGAAGGCCGCCAGCAATTGCTGCGGTTCACGCGGCGAGGCGACGAGCTGCAGAAGGAGACGCTCGGTCAGGTGAGTTTCGTGCCGTTGCTGAAGGGTACGACGTGAGGAAACAGCGAAGCGGATAGCGGATGGTGAGATTCCGCAGCCTTCGGTGCGCTGGCAGCTTACTGGCCCTGCTGCTGAGCGCCGCGTTGCTCGCGTCGTGCTCCTCGACGCCGGAGCGTCGGGAAACCTACACCGTAAAGCGCGGCGACACCCTCTACGCCATCGCCTGGCGTCACAAACTCGATTGGCAGGACCTCGCGCGCTGGAACGAAATTCGGCGCGATTATGTGATTCATCCCGGCCAGGTGCTCAAGTTGTATCCATCGCGCGGACGCGCGACCGCGGCGCGCTCGTCTTCGCCGCCTCCTGCAAGGCAGGCCACGCCGACCGCTACGCCCGTGCAATGGCAATGGCCAGTGAGCGGCGGAACCGCAACGCTTACAACACGCCCGAACGGCGGTCAGGGGCTTACCGTGAGCGGAGAGCTCGGCGAGGCGATTCACGCCGCCGCCGCGGGCCGCGTCGTCTATACGGGCTCCGGGCTGCTCGGCTACGGGCAGCTCGTGATCCTCAAGCACAGCGAGACCTATCTCAGCGCGTACGGGCACACGCAGTCGGTCGCAGTTCGCGAGGGCGATTCCGTCGCGGCGGGCCAACGGATCGCGACGATGGGCACGGGCCCGCAAGGCGCGGCGATGCTGTATTTCGAGATCCGCATCAACGGCACGCCGGGCAATCCGCTCTCGTTCCTGCCGAGCAGATCCGATTGAATACCGAGACTGAGTCTGGCCCGAACATTGCCTGCTGTTCGCGCTACCGATCAGTAGTTGCGCTCTGCACGATCGTGTGTCTAACATCCGCGCCCAATGTCGTCGGTTGGCGACGGCGCGACTCGCAGGGTTACCGGCAGAAGACGCGGGGGCGGAGGGGGATTCGAGGAAACAGCGCGAAGAAGAACAAAAGCAAAACAACAAGAACATTGCGTCGTGCGAGGCTTTTTTTAGAGCACGCAGCGACGAGTTGGTCGAACGAACTTCAGTCCCTCGCGTCTTCTCCCGGCAGCCTTGCCGGGAGATCCTTTCTCCGCCGAGTTCACTCTCCCAGGAACAACGCTGCCACCGCGCGGCGCGACTCGCTCACCAGCACGTTGTACGTGCGGCAAGCAGCTCCTGTGTCCATCACTTCGCAGCCGATGCCGCGCGCCAGGATCGCCGCGAGCAACCGCGGCGCGGGAAAGCGTTGGCGCGTGCCGGAGCCGAGCACGACGATTTCCGGCTGCAGCGCAAACACGGCTTCGAGATCCGCTTCGTTCAACTCTTCGAGAGTCTGCGGCCGCCAATCATCCACGACGCGTTGCGCGCTGATCAGGCAGCTTCGATGCAGCACTGCGTCACCCACTCGCACTTCGCCGGGTGCGTACGAGCGCACCAGGAACGCACTCGCGGTTGTGTCGTCCGTCAATCGCATTGCCGTACGATAGCGCAGATGAAGGTCCTCACGCTGATCGCTCCCGAGATCGCACCGGCGCTGCGTCAGGCGATCGCCGAGCGCAGTGCGCGCTGGCCGCAGCTGGCGAAACTGGGTGGTCGCGGCTCGATCCGGGCGCTGGCGCTGCCGCGCGCTGGCTTGCGCACGTGGCAGAGCGCGCTGCTCGACACGCTCGGGGTGCACGATCACGCTCAGTTTCCAAGCGCTGCAGTTTCGCGCACCGGTGACGTCGGCGAGCCTGTAAACGGTTTCTGGTTGCATCTGCAGCCCATGCACTTCATCGCGGGGCTCGATCGACTGACGGCAGTCGTCCTGCACGGCGCCAACGATGTGTCACGCGCGGAGCTCGTGGAGCTCGAGCCCACGATCGGCGCACACCTGCGCACGGCGGGCATGCATCTGGTGACAACTTCGCACGACGATTGGCTCGTGCGCAGCGAGCGGCAGCTCGAAGTGCAGACAGCGACGCCGGAGAGCGCGGCCGCCAGCCCGCTGGAGCAGGCGATGCCGCAAGGACGCGACGCGCCGGCCTTGCGGCGGCTCATGACGGAATTGCAGATGCTGCTGCACGAGCATCCGGTGAACGTCGCGCGTCTGCGGCGAGGTGTGCCCGAGATCAATGCAGCCTGGTTCCATGGGTCCGGGGAAATCCGCGACCGGCAGCGCTACGCCCTGCCGCAGGCTTTCGGCGACGACCTGTACTTGCGAGGAATCTATCGCTTGAACGACGGCGAGGTGCCTGGCGCTCCGCCCGATGCCCAGGCGCTGCTCGCTCGGCTCGGCTCGCGCGCGGTTGCCGTCGTGGGAGCGGACGACGTCGACGTACTCGAAGCAGCGTGGATTGCGCCGCTGACGCGCGCTTTGGCGACCGGCGCGATCGCGCGGCTCGACGTCATCCTCGATTGCTGGCGCGTCACGGTGGCGCGACATGCGCTGTTGAAGTTCTGGCGCAGCGCGCGAGTGCCGGCGGAGTGGGTCGCATGCTGAATCGCACGATCCGACGGCGCATCGGCGGCGAATGCGACGGGCTCGCCGGCGATCTGCATCCGCTGCTGCGGCGTTTGTACGCGGCGCGCGGTGTGCGTTTGTCGAGCGAGCTCGATCTGGGCCTGAACCAGCTGATTCCCGTCGGCCGCCTCGACGGCGTGGCCGCAGCGGTGGAGCTGCTGTGCGCGCACTTTCTGAAGCGCAGCCCGATCGTCGTGATCGGCGACTTCGATGCCGACGGTGCGACCAGCACCGCGCTCGTGGTGAGGCAGCTGCGCCGGCTCGACTTCGCGGCGATCGATTTCCTGGTGCCGAATCGTTTTCAGTACGGCTACGGGCTCACGCCGGAGATCGTGCGTCTGGCGGCAGAGCGTCAGCCTGCATTGATCATCACGGTCGACAATGGCGTGTCCAGTCACGCGGGCGTCGACCAGGCGCGCGCGCTCGGCATCGATACGCTCATTACGGATCACCACCTCGCTCCGGCGACGTTGCCGGCAGCGGCCGCGCTGGTGAATCCAAACGCACCGGGCAATTCCTTTCCGAGCAAAGCGCTCGCCGGTGTCGGCGTCGCGTTCTATTTGATGGCGGCGTTGACCCGCGAGATGCAGACGCGCGGCCTGCATGCGGGCGATGCACCCGTCGCCGATCTGCTCGATCTGGTCGCGCTCGGAACGGTCGCGGACCTCGTGCCGCTCGATCGCAACAATCGCGTGCTCGTGCAGCAGGGGCTGCGGCGCATTCGCGCCGGCCGCTGCTGTGCTGGCGTGCGCGCACTGCTGGAGACATCGAACCGCGTGCCCGCGACGGCGCTGGCATCCGATCTCGGCTATCAGGTCGGCCCGCGTTTGAACGCAGCCGGCCGGCTCGATGACATGTCGATCGGCATCCAGTGCCTGCTCACCGACGACGTCGAAGGTGCGCGCCTGCTCGCAGCGCGGCTCGCACAGCTGAACCAGGATCGGCGCGAGCTCGAGTTGCAGATGCAGCAGGATGCAATGCTCGCGATCGAAGACATGCGCGCCGAAGACCCGGCATTACCGCTCGGGTTGTGCCTGTTCGACGAGACCTGGCATCAGGGGGTCGTCGGTCTCGTGGCGTCTCGCGTGAAGGATCGCGTGCATCGGCCGGTGATCGCCTTGGCGCGTGCCGACGCGAATACGCTGAAGGGCTCGGCGCGCTCGGTCGACGGCGTGCACATCCGTGACGTGCTCGACGCAGTGACGGTGCGACATCCGGAGCTGGTCGAGAAGTTCGGCGGCCACGCGATGGCGGCCGGGCTGACACTGCGCGCGGCCGCGCTCGAGGAGTTTCGCGCGGCGTTCGATGCAGAGGTGCGCCGCTGGATGACGATCGACGATGCCATCGGCATCGTGCACTCCGACGGGCCGCTGAGTGGTCGCGAGCGCACGATCGACGTCGCGCGACTGCTGCAGGCCGGCGGTCCATGGGGTCAGGCGTTTCCCGAGCCGGTGTTCGACGACTGCTTCGAGGTGCGCGCCACGCGCGTCGTCGGCGAGCGCCATCTGAGGCTCGATCTCCAGGACGGTGACGGCGGCTTGTGCGAGGCGATTGCATTCCGGCATTTCGACGACGCGAATGCACCGGAAATCCAGCCGCAGGCGCGCGTCGAGCTGGCGTATCGCCTCGACGTCAATCAGTACCACGGGCTCGAGAAAGTGCAGCTGGTGGTGGAGTATCTGCGGGTGTTGTGACACGTGGTACCATCGCGCGCTCGCCAATTCGCACGCCCCGCCCATGGAAACCAACCAGATCCGCCGTTCACTCGATGACCTCACTGAGCGCAATGAGGCGCTGAGGAGGTTCCTTTGAGTACGACCTCAAAAGCGAGCGGCTCACCGAGGTAACGCGGGAGCTCGAAGACCCCGGGATCTGGAACACGCCGGACAAGGCCCAGGAGCTGGGGCGCGAGCGCGCCCGCCTGGAGCAGGTCGTCAGCACGCTCGACCGCGTGACCAACGGGCTGAAGGACGCCGGCGAGCTGCTGCATCTGGCTGTCGAAGAGAACGACGAGTCGACCGCGCAGTCGGTCGAGCGCGATCTCGCAGTCCTGGAGCGCGACGTCAAGCAGCTCGAGTTCAAGCGCATGTTCCCCGGCCAGATGGACTCGCACAGCGCGTTCCTCGATATCCAGGCTGGAGCCGGCGGCACCGAAGCGCAGGACTGGGCGCAGATGCTGTTGCGCATGTACTTGCGCTGGGGCGAGCAGCACGGCTTCAAGACCGAAGTCGTGGACATCAGCGATGGCGAAGTCGCGGGCATCAAGGGCGCGAGCGTCAATTTCACCGGCGACTACGCGTACGGCTGGCTGCGCACCGAGACTGGCGTGCATCGGCTCGTGCGCAAGTCGCCGTTCGATTCGAACGCGCGGCGGCACACCTCGTTCGCGTCCGTGTTCGTGTCGCCGGAAATCGACGAGGACATCGACATCCAGATCAATCCCGCCGACGTCCGCACCGACGTTTATCGTTCGAGCGGCGCCGGCGGTCAGCACGTCAACAAGACCGAGTCGGCGGTGCGCCTGACGCACATCCCGACCGGCATCGTGGTCGCGTGCCAGAACGAGCGCAGCCAGCACAAGAATCGCGACAAGGCGTGGAAGCAGCTCAAGGCGAAGCTGTACGAGCTCGAAGTCAACAAGCGCAACGCGGCTGCGAAGGTGCTCGAGGACTCCAAGTCGGACGTGAGCTGGGGCAACCAGATCCGCTCGTACGTGCTCGACCAGTCGCGCATCAAGGATCTGCGCACCAACGTCGAGATCGGCAACACCACCGCGGTGCTCGACGGCGATCTCGATCCGTTTCTCGAAGCGAGCCTGAAGCAGGGGTTGTGATGTCGGAAGACGAAAACAAGCTCATCGCGGAGCGACGGGCCAAGCTCGATAAGCTGCGTGACGTGGCCGGCAGCGGCGCTAGGGCGTTCCCCAACGACTTTCGCCGCGACGCGCTCGCCGACCAGCTGCTGACCGCGTACGGCGACCGGCCGACGCAGTGGTTCGACAAGAACGTCATTCACGTCAAGGTCGGCGGCCGCATGCTCGCCAAGCGCGTCATGGGCAAGGCCAGCTTCGCGAAGATCGCCGACCGCACCGGACAGATCCAGGTGTTCGCACAGGGCGAGTCGCTCGGCACCAGCTACGACGAGTTCAAGGGCTGGGACGTCGGCGACCTGATCGGCGTCGAGGGCGTGCTGTTCAAGACCAAGACCGGCGAGCTCACGGTGCGCGCCGAGAAGCTGCGGCTGCTGACCAAGTCGCTGCGCCCGCTGCCGGACAAATGGCACGGCCTCGCCGACCAGGAGATCCGCTATCGCCAGCGTTACGTCGACCTCATCGTCAACCCGCAGAGCGCCGAAGTTTTCAAGACGCGCACGCGCGTCATCAAATATCTGCGCGATTTCCTCGACGCGATGGACTTCCTCGAAGTCGAGACGCCGATGATGCAGGCGATCGCCGGCGGCGCCGTGGCGCGCCCGTTCGTCACGCATCACAACGCGCTCGACATGGACCTGTTCCTGCGCATCGCGCCCGAGCTGTATCTGAAGCGCCTGCTGGTCGGCGGCTTCGAGCGCGTGTACGAGATCAATCGCAACTTCCGCAATGAAGGCGTCTCGACCAAGCACAACCCCGAGTTCACGATGCTCGAGCTGTACCAGGCGTACGCCGACTTCAGCGACTTCATGAGCCTGGTCGAGCGCATGTGCCAGGGACTGTGCGACACGGTGCTCGGCACGCGGCGCGTCGAATACCAGGGCGAGGTGTTCGACTTCGGGCAGCCGTTCCGCCGCGTGACGATCGAGGACCTGATCGTGCACTTCAATCCGGGGATCGAGCGCGCGAAGCTGCGGGACGTCGAATACCTGCGCGGCTGGTGCGACAAGCTCGGCATCGCTTACCTGCCGGGTGACGGCGCGGGCAAGCTGCAGTTCGACATGTTCGAGAAGACGGCCGAGCAGCGCCTGCTGCAGCCGACGTTCGTGTATGCGTATCCGGCGGAAGTCTCGCCGCTGGCGCGACGCAACGACTCGGATCCGTTCCTCACCGACCGCTTCGAGTTCTTCGTCGGCGGACGCGAGCTCGCCAACGGTTTCTCGGAGCTCAACGATCCGGAAGACCAGGCGGCACGCTTCAAGGAGCAGCTGGCTCGCAAGCAGGCGGGCGACCTGGAGGCGATGCAGTACGACGCCGACTACATTCGTGCGCTCGAGTACGGCATGCCGCCGGCAGCCGGGCTCGGCGTCGGCATCGATCGGCTGGTGATGCTGCTGACGAATTCCGCGTCGATCCGCGACGTGCTGCTGTTCCCGTACATGCGGCCGGAGAGTTGACTGTAGGTCGGGCTTCAGCCCGACAAGAGTTGGGCTAAAGCCCAACCTGCACGGAATAGGGTAGCGGCAGTTGCTGCAACCGCGCGCCGCGACTCGACTCCAGCTCCAGCGCTTCGTCCTGCTGCGCGAGACTGATCACCGCCAGCAGCTCGCATCCGTCAGGCGTCGCGGCAGCATCGACCACGTCGCCGGCATGGTGCTCTCCGCAGAGGATGCGGGTTGCGGGAGCAGGCGGCTGCGTCGCACACGCGAAGCGAAACATGCGTCGCTTGATCGCGCCGCGGAAATGCGTGCGCGCGATGATCTCCTGGCCCGTGTAACAACCCTTCTCGAAACTGATGCCGCCGAGCAGGTCGAGGTTGAGCATCTGCGCGACGAAGGCCTCGTGCGTTTCCGGATACACCTGCGGCAGGCCGGCGCGGATGCCTGCGAGCCGCCAGTCGGGCTCGCGATATGCGTGAGGTGCCGCAAGCTCGATCGCACCCGTGAGGGCCTCGATGCGCGCCTTCGAGCGCAACACGTACTTGCGCAGCCGCGTCACGGTCCGCTCGATCATCGATGCGGGCAGGATGAGTTCGATGCCTTCGCCGCGGTCGACCAGCCAGAGCACCGCCTGCACGCGACCCTGTGCGGAATTGCACGCAGCCAGCAGCGGCCGCCCGGGCGCGAGCGCATCGATGTCGGAGCTCAGCTGACCTTGCAGGAAGGAGCGGGCATCTGCGCCGCTGACCCGTACCGCGCCGAGCTGAGAGGAGGTGAGTGGGGGAGTCATCCGTTCGCGAAATCCGAAATCAAGCCTCGCGACAAACTAACGAGCCGAGGTTCCGCCTCAAAAGTGCTTCTGGCACACTTGCGCTCGCCGTATGTCGCATGGCACGCAATCATCGTCCGGATCGCTGCCGACCACAAATACGAATGAGTTGGCCGGTCATGCCGCACCCGGCGCCGCCGAGCCGGCGCAGGAGCCTGCCAGCGAAGTCCCGCGCGAGCACGGCGGACGCGGCGGGCTCGATCCCACGCGCTACGGCGACTGGGAGAAGAACGGGCGCTGCATTGATTTCTGATGGGCGATTTCTGATCGGGGGTGAGCTTGGATAGCACCAGCACTCGTCGGCGGCCTTTGTCGCCGTTCCTGACCGTGTACCGCTGGCAGTACACGATGGCCCTGTCGATCCTGCATCGCGTAACCGGCTGCGCCTTGTCAGTCGGGCTGCTGCTGTTGGTCTATTGGCTGGTCGCCGCCGCGAGCGGCGCCGCGGCGTACGAGACCGCCCTCGGCTTCTTCGCGCATCCCCTGGTGAGGGTGCTGCTCATCGGATTCTCCTTCGCATTCTTCTATCACCTCCTCAACGGCGTGCGGCACATGACCTGGGACACCGGCCATGGCCTGGAGCGCAAGTCGGCGCGCCTGAGCGGCTGGATCGTGTTCCTCGGCGCTATTGCCTGCACGGCGCTGTTCTGGTTCCTGCTCCTGCGCGCTCACGGCGGAGGTGCGACATGAGTCTGCGCAGTCCGATCAGTCGCGTGACGGGGCTGGGTACGGCGAAGGAGGGCGTTGGCCATTGGTGGTCGCAGCGCGTGACCTCCGTCGCGCTGGTCCTGCTCGGGCTGTGGTTCGTCGCGTCGCTCCTGCGCATGCCGACCTTCAGCCACGAACTCGTGACGACGTGGATCGCGATGCCGCTCAATGCTGTGTTGCTGCTGCTGCTCATCGCCACGCTCATTTATCACTCGCAGCTCGGCGTGCAGGTCGTGGTCGAGGACTACGTTCATCACCATGGCCTGAAGGTCGCAACGATGCTGCTGCTCACGTTCGCGCACATCGCGCTGGCGGCTCTCGCCATGTTCGCGGTGTTGCGCATTTCCTTCGGTGGTGCCGGATGAGCGACTACAAGTTCATCGATCACAGCTACGACGTCGTCGTGGTTGGTGCCGGCGGCGCAGGTCTGCGTGCCACGTTCGGGTTGGCGCACTCGGGTCTGTCGACCGCGTGCATCACCAAGGTCTTTCCGACGCGCAGCCACACTGTCGCGGCGCAGGGCGGTATCAGCGCGGCGCTCGGCAACATGGGCGAGGACGACTGGCGCTGGCACATGTACGACACCGTCAAGGGCTCGGACTGGCTCGGCGACCAGGATGCGATCGAGTTCATGTGCAAGGAAGCGCCGAACGCGGTGATCGAGCTCGAGCATTACGGCCTGCCGTTCTCGCGCACCGACGACGGGCGCATCTATCAGCGGCCGTTCGGCGGCATGACCACGCACTACGGCAAAGGCACGGCGCACCGCACGTGCGCGGCGGCGGACCGTACCGGCCACGCAATGCTGCACACCCTGTATCAGCAGGCGCTGCGCCACGAAGCGCAGTTCTTCGTCGAGTATTTCGCGGTCGATCTCATCATGGAGAACGGCGAGTGCCGCGGTGTCGTCGCCATAAACATGGCCGACGGCACGCTGCACCGGTTCCGCGCCCACCAGACGATCCTCGCGACCGGCGGCTACGGGCGTGCTTACTTCTCGTGCACTTCGGCGCACACCTGTACCGGTGACGGCGGCGGCATGGTGCTGCGCGCCGGTCTGCCGCTGCAGGACATGGAGTTCGTGCAGTTCCACCCGACCGGCATTTACGGCGCGGGCTGCCTGATCACCGAGGGTGTGCGCGGTGAGGGCGGCATTCTGCGCAATTCGAACGGGGAGCGCTTCATGGAGCGCTACGCGCCGAACGCCAAGGATCTTGCCTCGCGCGACGTGGTGAGCCGCGCGATGACCATCGAGATTCGCGAGGGTCGCGGCGTCGGCGAGCACAAGGACCACATCTTCCTGCACCTGGAGCATCTGGGCGCGGACGTCATTCACGAGCGCCTGCCCGGCATTGCCGAGACGGCGAAGATCTTTGCCGGCGTCGACGTGAGCAAGCAGCCGATCCCCGTGCTGCCGACCGTGCACTACAACATGGGCGGCATCCCGGCGAACGTCCATGGCGAAGTCGTGACGCTGAAGAACGGCAATGCCGACAGCGTCGTGCCCGGCCTGATGGCTGTCGGCGAGGCGGCGTGCGTCTCAGTGCACGGGGCGAACCGGCTGGGCTCGAACTCGCTGCTCGACCTGGTCGTCTTCGGCCGTGAAGCTGCGCGTCACTGTGCCGCCGGCATCAAGCCCGGCACTCAGCATCGGCCTCTCCCGAAAGACGCTGGCGAGCTCGCGGTGACCCGCATCGATCGGCTGCGCAACGCCAAGGGCAAGATCGCCACCGCGCAGATCCGACTCGACATGCAGCGCGTGATGCAGTCACACGCAGCCGTGTTCCGCACCGGCGACTCGCTCGACGAAGGCGTGCGCAAGCTTGCCGACGTGGAAGCGTCGTTCGCCGACGTCAGCGTCAGTGACCGCTCGCTCATCTGGAATACCGACCTGATCGAGACGCTCGAGCTGGACAACCTGCTGTCACAGGCGCTGGCGACGATCCACTCGGCGGCCAACCGCAAGGAGAGCCGCGGCGCGCATGCGCGCGAGGACTTCCCCGATCGCGACGACGTCAACTGGATGAAGCACACGCTGTCGTGGGTCGACGCGCGCGGCAGCGTACGGCTCGACTATCGGCCGGTGCACCTGAATACGCTGACGAGCGACGTCGAGCCGATTCCGCCGAAAGCCAGGACTTATTGACATGGCGCAATTCCGTCTTCCCGCGAACTCCAGGATCCGCCCGGGCAAACTGTTCAAAGCGCCGGCGGGCGCGAAGCAGGTGCGCGCGTTCAAGATCTACCGCTTCGATCCGGAGTCGGGCGAGAACCCGCGCGTCGACACCTACGAAGTCGACATGGCGAGCTGCGGCCCGATGGTTCTCGACGCGCTGATCAAGATCAAGAACGAAATCGATCCGACGCTGACCTTCCGCCGCTCGTGCCGCGAAGGCATCTGCGGCTCGTGCGCGATGAACATCGACGGGCTGAACACGCTCGCCTGCACGCGCGCCAACGAGGACATCCGCGGCACGATCAAGATCTACCCGTTGCCGCACATGCCGGTGATCAAGGACCTGGTACCGGACCTGACGGATTTCTATGCGCAGTACGCCTCGGTGAAGCCGTGGCTGCAGACGCGCACGCCGGCGCCACCGGATCGCGAGCGGCTGCAGTCGAAAGAGGACCAGGAGAAGATCGACCGGCCGGCCGCGTGCATCCTGTGCGCATGCTGCTCGACTTCGTGTCCGAGCTATTGGTGGAACAGCGACCGCTACCTGGGGCCGGCCGCATTGCTGGCGGCCTATCGGTGGATCGTCGACACGCGCGACGAGGCGACGGGTGAGCGCCTCGATGCGCTCGAGGATCCGTTCCGCCTCTATCGCTGCCACACCATCATGAATTGCACTGAGGCCTGCCCGAAGGACCTGAACCCCGCCAAGGCGATCGCCGAGATCAAGAAAAAGATCGCCGAACGCAGACATTGAGGGGCGGATAGCGGATGGCGGACAGTCGGAAGCTGGCCTTGTTGCGCTGGCGGTGTCGCCGTGGCATGCGCGAGCTGGACGTCCTGCTCGAACGATACCTCCGGGAACGCTATCCTTGCGCCCCGGCCGCCGAACAACAGGCGTTCGAAGCGCTGCTCGACCTGCCGGATCCCGAGCTGTTCGCCTTCGTAATGCGGCGGCAAATTCCGGCGGATGCGCACTGGGCTCATGTCATCGCGAAACTCACCGACCCTGACACTTGATGTCTGCATGCGACGCACGGAACCGTGCGCGGCAGTGCTCGTGCTCGTCGCCGGCGTGTGCGGCGTGCTGCTGCTCGGCATCGCGCCCTGGACGAATTTACTTGCCGCTGCCTCGGCCGGCGGGGCGATCGGGTTCGGTCTGTGGAGGGCGGGCTGGATCGGGTCCAAACACCAGATCGTCGAGCTGCGCTGGCTCGCCGACGGGCGCTGGCTGCTGGCCGCCGGTCGCGAGCATGCAGTCCCAGCGGAGCTTTCTGCCGGCACGCGTGTCGCTCGAAACGTCCTCTGGCTGCACTGGACGACGCCCGGCGGCCGGTCGCGCACGATGCTGCTGGCTCGCGGCGACTTGCCGGAGAGTCAGCGGCGGGCACTGGCCGTGCGCCTGCGGATCGAGACTCCGGAGCGGGTGCTGCCCGAAGCCCGGCGGCGATGAGAACCGTTCGCGAACGGCGTCACGAAGCCGCAAAAATGTGCCGTAATTCCGCGAACTTTCCCCCGAACTTTCCCGGGCGCGGCCAGTCTATCGGAGCAGTCCTTAGGGGGCGGTCGGAAAGTGGGTTCCGGCTTGCGTTCCGACCCCATGAGGACGCCGGTCGATGACGCAGGACGACTCCGACCAGCAGCTCGTCGAGCGGGTCCAGGCAGGCGACAAGGCCGCCTTCGACCTGCTGGTGCGCAAGTACCAGCATCGCGTGCTCAAGCTGGTGAGCCGGTTCGTTTCCGACGCCGCCGAGGCGGAGGACGTCGCCCAGGAAGCCTTCCTCAAGGCGTACCGGGCGCTCGCTTCGTTTCGCGGCGATAGCGCGTTCTACACGTGGCTGTATCGCATAGCGATCAACACGGCGAAGAATGCCCTGGTGTCGAATCGCCGGCGGCCGGTCGACTTCGACCTGGATCTGCAGGATCCCGAGCAGTACGACCGCCACGCGCGACTCAAGGAGGGCGATACCCCGGAAGGGGTGTTGCTCACCGAAGAGATCCGCAACGTGGTGGAGCGTGCGATGGAGCAGCTGCCCGAGGATCTGCGTACGGCGATCATCCTGCGCGAGCTGGAAGGGATGTCGTACGAGGAGATCGCGGAGGCGATGGATTGCCCGGTCGGCACGGTGCGCTCCCGGATATTCCGGGCGCGCGAGGCGATCGACCGCAAGCTCAAGCCGCTGCTGGATTGAGCCGGGCGGAAATTGTGAAATTGCGAATCGGGTCGGAACGGTGCGTTGAATTGGAGGGTCGGATGCTGGCAATGTTGCGGATGGTGACGGTGGTGGCGAACCCATGACCGAGTCGGTGAACGAACAGCTCTCGGCCTGTCTGGACGGCGAACTGCCTGCCGCCGAGCTCGACCTGCTGCTGAAGCGCCTGGAGCGCAACCCCGAGTTGCGCGAGGCCCTCGGCCGCTACACCGTCATCGGTGAAACGCTCCGTCACAGCAAGCCCGCCGTTGCTTCGCGCTCCTTCGCCGACAAGGTGATGGCCGCGGTCGACCACGAGCCCGCCAGCGCAACCCGCCGTGCTGCCCGGATTTCCCCTGTCATGCTCCGCCGGTTGCGGCCGGTTGCCGGAATCGGCATCGCGGCCACTGTCGCGGCGATCGCCGTCTTCTCCGTCCAGCGTGTCGGTGTTGCGCCGGAAATCGTTGCAACCAACGCGCCGGAAGCCGCGCCCGCCGCGGTCGTGGCACAGAGCACCGATTACGTGGTGCCGACTTCGACTTCGCAGCCGGCGTTCGTGCCGGCCACACGTCTCACGAACTACGTCGTCGCTCACAGCGAATACTCGTCGCCGCTCGCGCGCCGCTCGGTGTTGACCGGCGTGCTCGCGGAAGACGACGGCGATACGGACGTCGCGACCACGGTCATCACCGACGAGACCAAGCCGGACGCCGGCAAGCCGGATGCTGGCAAGGACGACGCGACGCGTTCGTCCGCGCAATCGCAATAAAGCCTCGATGACCGTCTTCAAATACTCCGTCGCGCTCGCCGCCGTCGCGCTCACTGCGATCGGCTCCGCGGATGCGGCCGATCGGGCCGCGCGCGAGTGGCTGGAGCGGATGTCCGAATCCCTGGCCACGCGCAACTACGACGGCCGCTACCTGCACGTGCGCAACGCGCGCGCGCCGGAAACGATGCGCATCATCCACCGCGTCGAGAAGGGCAGAGTCACCGAGCGCCTGGTTTCGCTCGACGGCAGCGGCCGCGAGATCATTCGCGATCAGAACGAAGTGATCTGCTACCTGCCGGACCGCCGCACGGTGCTGGTGGAAAAGCGCACCGACGACCGCACGCTGATGGCGACGGTGCCGCTGTACAACGAGCAGTTGGAAGATCACTACAGCATCGAGCGCGGCGCCTTCAAGAAGGCGCTTGGCCGTCGCACGCAGATCATTCTGGTGCAGCCCCGCGACGAGTTCCGCTACGGCTACCGCTTGTGGCTGGACGACGAGACTGCGATGCCGCTGATGTCGCAGCTGTGCGATCGCAACGGCAACGTCATCGAGCAGATCGTGTTCGCCGAGCTCAATTTCCGCGAGCGCATCGCTGCCGACGCCGTCAAGCCGGCCGTCGACGGCAAGGATTTCCGCTGGGTGCGACAGGATGCGCAGGAGCCGCGCCTGGCCAACGTGCCGCTCGGCTGGAACGTGATCCGCCTGCCGTCCGGCTTCCGCCTGACGACCTGGCGGCTGCAGATCATCGCCGGCTCGAGCGTGCCGGTCCGGCACCTGGTGCTGTCGGACGGCCTCGCGTCAGTATCGGTGTTCATCGAGCCGCGCTCGCCGCAGACCGAGGCCATGCGTGGGCTCGCCAAGGTCGGCGCCGCCTTCGCGTACTCGCGTGACCTCGATGGTCACCAGGTCACAGCTGTCGGCGAAGTGCCGGCCGCGACGGTCGAGGCGATCGCCGAGGCCGTGACCAAGGAAGACGTGGCGCTGGCGCCCGTCGCGCGCGACCAGCAGAAGCAGTAGCGCTGCTTCCCAAGCCTGCTGCCATGCCCCGGTGGACGGTTTACAGTCGCGCCGACTGTAGTCTCTGCGAGCGCATGCTCGAAGAGCTGGCCGCATTGCTCGGTCCCGAGGCGGCCGCGGCCGTCCAGATCGTCGACATCGACGGCCAGCCGGAGCTGGAACACCGCTATGGCACGCGCATCCCGGTCCTGACCGCCGACGGCGACTTCGTCTGCGCCTACCGGCTGGATGTGCAGCGAGTGAAGGCTCTGTCGGGCTAAAGCCCGACCTACCCGCTATAATCCGCCGCCGCCGCCAGCCCCCCCGGCCTCCTGATGAAGCTGATCCGTAACTTTTCCATCATCGCGCACATCGATCACGGCAAGTCCACGCTGGCCGACCGCTTCATCCAGCTGTGCGGCGGGTTGGAAGCCCGCGAGATGGAGGCGCAGGTGCTCGACTCCATGGACCTGGAGCGGGAGCGCGGCATCACGATCAAGGCGCAGAGCGTGTCGCTGCGTTACCGCGCCCGCGACGGCGAAACCTACCAGCTGAACATGATCGACACGCCCGGCCACGTGGATTTTTCCTACGAAGTCTCGCGCTCGCTCGCGGCCTGCGAAGGAGCTCTCCTGGTGGTCGACGCTGCCCAGGGCGTCGAAGCGCAGAGCGTCGCGAACTGCTACACGGCGATCGAGCAGGGGCTCGAAGTCGTGCCGGTGCTCAACAAGATCGACCTGCCGTCGGCCGACCCGCCGAAAGTCATCAAGGAGATCGAGGAGATCATCGGCATCGAGGCGCAGGACGCGCTGCGCGTCAGCGCCAAGACCGGCGAGAACGTGCCCGAGCTGCTGGAAGAGCTGGTCCGGCGCATTCCGGCGCCGCGCGGCGAGCCCGACGGGCCGCTGCAGGCGCTGATCATCGACTCCTGGTTCGACAACTATGTCGGCGTGGTCTCGCTGGTGCGCGTGATGAACGGCTCGCTCAGGACCGGCGTGAAGATCCGCGTCTGGTCGACCGGCCGGGCGCACCAGGTCGACAAGCTCGGTCGCTTCACGCCGAAGTCGGTGCCGAGCGAGACGCTCGAAACGGGCGAAGTCGGCTTCGTGATCGCCGGCATCAAGGAGATCGACGGCGCCCCGGTCGGCGACACGATCACGCTCGATGCGCGCCCGGCGAGCGAGCCGCTCGCGGGGTTCAAGAAGGTGCAGCCGCGGGTGTTCGCCGGGCTGTTTCCGGTGAAGTCGGATGACTACGAGGCGTTTCGCGACGCGCTCGCCAAGCTCAAGCTCAACGATTCGGCCTTGCACTATGAGCCGGAGGTTTCGACCGCGCTCGGCTTCGGGTTCCGCTGCGGCTTCCTCGGGCTGCTGCACATGGACATCGTGCAGGAGCGGCTGGAGCGCGAGTACAACCTGACGCTGGTCACGAGTGCGCCGACGGTCGTCTACGAGATCGCGCTCACCGACGCCAGCACCGTGTACGTCGACAACCCTGCCAAGCTGCCGCCCAGCAACGAGATCTCCGATATCCGCGAGCCGATCATCACGGCGAACATCCTGCTGCCGCCTGAGCACGTCGGTGCAGTCATCAAGCTGTGTACCGACAAGCGCGGCAAGCAGACCAAGATGCACTACGTCGGCAACCAGGTGTCGCTGCAGTATGAGCTGCCGCTTGCAGAAGTAGTGCTGGACTTCTTCGACCGCCTGAAGTCGGTGAGCCGCGGCTACGCGTCGTTCGACTACGAGTTCAATCGCTTCGAAAGCGCGCCGGTGGTCCGGCTCGACGTGCTGATCAACGGCGACGTTGTCGATGCCCTGTCGATGATCGTCCATCGCGACAACGCTTACCAGCGCGGCCGCGAGCTGGTGGACAAGATGCAGGAGCTGATCCCGCGCCAGATGTTCGAGGTCGCGGTGCAGGCCGCGATCGGCAGCCACGTCATCGCGCGCGCAACCGTCAAGGCGTTGCGCAAGAATGTCACCGCCAAGTGCTACGGCGGCGACATCACGCGCAAGCGCAAGCTCCTGGAGAAGCAGAAGGAAGGCAAGAAGCGCATGAAACAGCTCGGGTCCGTCGAGATCCCGCAGGAAGCGTTCCTCGCGGTGTTGCAGGTCGGCAAGGAAAAATAAGCAATGATCTTCGATTTCTCCTTCATCCTGGTCGCGGCCACGCTGCTGACCGGCGTCGTCTGGGGCATCGACAGCTGGCTGTTCAAGCCGCAGCGCGTAGCCGCTGGCGTGGCCCGCGGCGTGGCGCCAGAAGAAGTGCGCGAGCCGGTCGTGGTCGAGTACGCGCGCTCTTTTTTCCCGGTGATCCTCATCGTGCTGCTGATCCGCTCGTTCCTGTTCGAGCCGTTCCGCATCCCCTCCGACTCGATGATGCCCACGCTCCTCGACGGCGATTTCATCTTCGTCAACAAGTACGCGTACGGTCTGCGCCTGCCGGTGATCAACAGCAAGATCGTCGCCATCGACGAGCCGCACCGCGGCGACGTGATCGTGTTCCGGCTGCCGTCGGATCCCTCGACCAACTACATCAAGCGGCTGATCGGCCTGCCGGGCGATCACATCGCCGTGCGCGACGACCAGCTGTACGTCAACGGCGAGAAGATCGAGGTGCGGGTGAACGGCTTCTACCAGGGCGTCGGTCAGTCGAGCCTGCGCAATCCGAATTCCCGGCTCGGCACCGAGCGGCTCGGCAGCGTCGAGCACCAGGTGCTGTACCAGGACCGTCAGCCGCGCGACTACGACCAGGTTGTGCCGGAAGGTCACTACTTCTTCATGGGCGACAACCGCGACAACAGCCGCGACAGCCGCTTTCCCGAGGTCGGCTTCGTCCCCGAGCGCAACCTGGTCGGCAAGGCCGTGCGCATCTGGCTGAACTGGGACTGGCCGGACGCTCCGCAGTGGAGCCGCATCGGCGATCCGATTCATTGAGGGGCGTTCATTAAGAATGCGTTCCGCCGCCCGGGAGTGTGGACTGGGCGCTGGACGCCGGCCGCGAGTTATGACAAGAGAGGCGGCACCGAAAAATCGGTACTTTCGTTTTGGGGAGCTTCTATATGCGTTCTCGCCAGCGTGGCGCCACCTTCCTCGGCATCGTCACGATCGTCGCGATCCTCGGCTTCGCCCTGTATGGCGCCATTCGCCTGACACCCATGTACCTGGAGTACATGGCCGTCGCGCGCGCGCTCGAGCAGACCGCGAAGGAGCATTCGGGCGGCCCGGCCTCGGTCCAGGACCTGCGCAACTCGCTCGATCGTCGCTGGACCATCGAGACCATCGACAGCATTCAGCCCAAGGATATCGAGATCAAGAAGGCCGGCAGCGGCCTCACGATGCGCGCCTGGTATCGGGCGGAGGCGCCGTTCATCGGCAACGTCTCGCTGGTCGCGGACTTCGACAAGACCGTGCAGGTCAAACCAGACGCGGGCGGCGGCGCCTGAACCGGGCTTTGAAGACGGCACGCGAATGGCTGCACGATGCGCTCGGCTACGACTGCCGTGACGCGGCGCTGCTGGAAGCAGCACTCACTCATCGCAGCGCCGGCGGGCCGCACAACGAGCGCCTGGAATTCCTCGGCGATGCAGTGCTCAACTGCGTGGTCGCCATGCTGGTGTTTCGCGAGTTCGGCGCCGCGGACGAGGGCGACCTGTCGCGTTTCCGCGCGAGCCTGGTGAGTGGCGATGCGCTGGCGGTGATCGCGGCGGAGATCCACCTCGGCGACCAGTTGCGGCTCGGCTCGGGCGAGCTGAAGTCCGGCGGCTTCCGCCGCAAGTCGATCCTGGCCGACACGCTCGAGGCGCTGTTCGGCGCGATCTATCTGGACGGCGGCTTCGAGGCCGCCTCCGGGGTGATCGAGCGGCTGTTCGTGCCGCGGCTCGACCGGCTGCCGAGCGCGGCGGAACTGAAGGATCCCAAGACCCGTTTGCAGGAAACGCTGCAGGCCCGCGGCCTGCCGCTGCCGAGCTATGCAGTCGAATCCACGTCCGGCGAAGCTCACAATCAGCTGTTCCAGGTGCGCTGCTCCGTGGACGCGCTCGGGCTGCGGGTCGTCGCCAGCGGGCCGAGCCGCCGCCGCGCGGAGCAAGCGGCCGCGCAATTGATCCTCAACGCGCTGATGCAGACGTTACAGGGAACCGAGCCGTGAACGAGCCGCAGGCAGCAGGGCATCGCTGCGGCTTCGCCGCGATCGTCGGCCGGCCGAACGTCGGCAAGTCGACGCTGCTGAACGCGCTGCTCGGCCAGAAGATCAGCATCGTCAGCCCCAAGCCGCAGACCACCCGGCATCGCATCCTGGGCATCCTGACGCGGCCGCAGGCGCAGGTGATCTTCGTCGACACTCCGGGCCTGCACGCCGGCGCGAGGCGCGCGATGAACCGCCACATGAATCGGGCAGCGCTCGCCTCGCTGCAGGACGCGGACGTCAACCTGTTCGTCGTGGAAGCGCTGCGCTGGACCGATGAAGACCAGCGCGTGCTCGACGAGCTGGTGAAGCAGGACCGGCCGATCGTCCTGGTGCTGAACAAGGCGGACAAGGTGTTCCCGAAGGAGCGGTTGCTGCCGTTCATCGACGAGCTCAACCGGCGCGCACAGTTCGCCGAGGTCGTGCCGCTCTCGGCGCTCAAGCGCAGCAACCTCGAGCAATTGCCGGCGACGATCGCCCGCTACCTGCCGGAGTCGCCCGCGCATTTCCCCGAGGATCAGCTGACGGACCGCTCGCAGCAATTCCAGGCCGCGGAGATCGTGCGCGAGAAACTGACGCTGCGCCTGCGGCAGGAGTTGCCGTACGGCGTGACGGTCGTGATCGAGCAGTTCAAGGAGGAGGACGGCCGCCTGCTGATCAACGCCGTGATCTGGGTGGAGCGCAGCGGCCAGAAGGCGATCGTCATCGGCAACGCCGGCGAGCAGCTCAAGGAGGTCGGCCGCGCCGCGCGCCTGGAAATGGTCGAGCGATTCAAGCGTCCGGTGCACCTCGAGCTGTGGGTCAAGGTGAAGGAGAACTGGTCCGACAACGAGACTGCCCTGCGCCAGCTGGGCTACGAGTCGTGAGCGACGCGCGACGGGTGCAGCTGCAACCGGCGTACGTGCTGCATCACCGTCCCTACCGCGACACCAGCCGCATCCTCGAATTGTTTACGCGCGATCATGGCCGCGTGTCGGTATTCGCGCGGGGCGCGCGCGGCGCGAGCAAGACCGGCGCGGCGCTCGCATCGATCCTGCAGCCGTTCAACCGCGTGCTCGTCTCCTGGAGCGGCAAAGGCGAAGCGGGCCAGCTGACCGCCGCGGAATTCGACGGTGCGATGTCGACGCTGCCGCCCGACCGGCTCGTGAGCGGTTTTTACCTCAATGAGCTGCTGCTGAAGTTGTTCGCGCGTCACGACAGCCACCCCGAGGTGTTTGCGCTCTACGACGCCACGCTCAGCGCGCTCAAGACCGATGCCGACGCTGTGCGCGCGCTGCGTCTCTTCGAGAAGCGGCTGCTGGACGCCCTTGGCTATGGCCTCGCGCTGGAACGCGACGTCGAGCTCGGCCGCCCGCTCGACGGCGCTTACGCCTATCGCTACCGGCTCGACCAGGGCGCGCTGCGCATCGACGGTGTCGCCGAGGGTGCGGGCATCTTTTCCGGCAGGACGCTGCTGGCAGTGGCGCGCGAGGACTTCGCGGATCCCGTCGTCTGTGCCGAAGCGCGTGCCTTGCTGCGGGCGGCGCTCGATCGTTGCCTGGAGGGCAAGGAGCTGCGCACGCGGGAAGTCGCGCGCGCCCTGAAAAAACGCCGGTAGGTGCGGTAGCATCCCGCCCATGCTGCATCTCGGAGTCAACGTCGACCACGTCGCCACGCTGCGCCAGGCACGGCGTGCGAGCTATCCGGACCCGGTGTTCGCGGCCCTCATCGCCGAGCAGGCGGGCGCCGACAACATCACCATGCACCTGCGCGAGGATCGCCGGCACATCCAGGATCGTGACATCCGCACGGCGCGGGAAGTGCTCCAGACACGCCTGAATTTCGAGATGGCGGCGACCGACGAAATGGTCCGCATCGCGTGCGAGGTGCGGCCGGCGGATTGCTGTCTCGTGCCCGAGCGCCGCACCGAAGTCACCACCGAAGGCGGACTGGACGCCGCGTCGCAGGTGGCTGCGCTCGGACCGGTCTGCCGTCGCCTCGCCGATGCGGGAATTCGCGTCTCGCTGTTCGTCGATCCGGATGCGGCACAGCTCGAAGCGGCGGTGCGGATCGGCGCACCGGCGGTCGAGTTGCACACCGGTGCATATGCGGACGCGCGTGGCGAGCAGCAGGCGCGCGAGCTCTCGCGTCTCCGCGAGGCGGCCCGTCAGGCCAGCGGCCTCGGGCTCATCGTGCATGCCGGCCACGGCATGAATTATCACAACGTGCAGCCGATCGCCGCGATCCAGGAGATCGTCGAGCTGAACATCGGGCACGCCATCGTCGCGCGCTCGCTCATCGACGGCATGGCGCGTGCAGTCGCCGAGATGAAGCGATTGATGGTGGCGGCGCGCGGCGCGAGCGCCGGCGCATGATATTTGGGATCGGCACCGACGTGGTGCGGCTGGAGCGCATCGGCCAGGTGCACGAGAAGTACGGTGAGCGCTTCGTCGAGCACTTGCTGCTGCCCGACGAGCTGGCCGCGTTCCGGGACTACAATCGTCCGGCGCGCTTCCTCGCGATGCGCTTCGCTGCCAAGGAAGCGATCGTCAAGGCGATGGGCACCGGCTTCGCGCATGGCATGTGGATCCGCGACACCGGCATCGTGTCGAACGCGTGGGGCAAGCCCGAGATCATCTGGTCGCAGCGCGGCCGGCAGATGTGCGAGCAGCTCGGCATCGGCGAAGGCCACGTGACGCTGACCGACGAGGCCGGGCTGATCGTCGCCTTCGCGGTGCTGATGAGGAAGTAATGGCGATCTTCGTGTTCGACATCGAGACGATTCCCGACGTGGAGCTCGGGCGGCGCGTCTACGGTCTGCACGACCTGAGCGACAAGCAGGTCGGCTACGTCATGCAGGCGAAGCGCCGCGAGGAATCGGGCACCGAGTTCCTCTCGTACGAGCAGCAACGCATCGTCGCGATCTCGGTCGCGGCGCGCCTGCGCGATTCGTTCAAAGTGTGGTCGCTTGGCGAGCCCGATGCGCCTGAGGCGGAGCTGATCCAGCGCTTCTTCGACGGCATCGAGAAATACACGCCGGACCTGGTCTCGTGGAACGGCGGCGGCTTCGACCTGCCGGTGCTGCACTATCGGGCGCTGCGCCACGGCATCGCGGCGCCGCGCTACTGGGAGGGCGGCGACGTCGACCAGGCATTTCGCTTCAACAACTATCTCAGCCGCTATCACGCACGCCATCTCGATCTCATGGACGTCCTGGCGAGCTACCAGGCGCGGGCGCGCGTCAGCCTGCAGGGCGTCGCCGCGCTGCTCGGGCTGCCGGGCAAGCTCGGCATGAGCGGCGAGAAAGTCTGGGATGCATATCTGCTGGGGCAGATCGAGATGATCCGCAACTACTGCGAGACCGACGTGGTCAACACGTACCTGGTGTACCTGCGCTTCCAGCTGATGCGCGGGCGGCTCATGCCGGACGAATATCGCACCGAAGTCGTGCGGGTGCGCGACACTCTGGCACAGCAGGGCAAGCCGCACTTCCAGGAATTTCTCGCGGCCTGGCCGGACGCGCCCGGTTGAACGCCCGAGCGCGCACGCGAGCGGACCGCAGCATCGAAACGGCGGAGATCATCGACCTCGCGCACGATGGCCGCGGCGTCGCACGCGTCGAAGGCAAGACCGTCTTCATCGACGATGCGCTGCCGGGCGAGCGCGTCGAATGGCTGCGTATGAAGCGCAGCCGCAACTTCGACGAGGGGCGGCTGGAGCGCGTGCTCGTGGCGTCAGCCGACCGCGTCGAGCCGCGCTGCGCGCACTTTGGTGTCTGTGGCGGCTGCGTGCTGCAGCATCTGGCACCGCAACGCCAGCTCGAATTCAAACAGCGTCAGCTGTACGAGGCTTTGACCCGCATCGGCAAAGTCACACCCGCGGAAATGCTGCCGCCGTTGCACGGCGGCATCTGGAACTACCGGCGCCGTGCGCGCCTGGCGGCCCGCTGGGTGCCGAAGAAGGAACGCACCGTACTTGGGTTCCGCGAGCGCAGCACGAGCTTCATTGCGGACGTGAAGCGCTGCGAGGTACTGCTGCCGCCGGTCGATTCGCTGGTCGAGCCGCTGTCGCTGCTGCTGACGGCGCTGAGCGTGCGCAATCGCGTGCCGCAGATTGAAGTCGCAGTGGCCGACAGCGCGGTCGCGCTGGTCGTGCGCATTCTCGAAGAGTTGACGCCGCAGGATCGCGAGCTGCTGCTGCAATTCGGGCGCGAACACTCGGTGCAGATCTACCTGCAGCCGGGCGGCTACGAGACGATCGCGCCGTTGACCGACGTCACGCCGCTCGAGTACCGGCTGCAGCAGTTCGACGTGACCGTCCGCTTTCAGCCGAACGACTTCATCCAGGTCAACGGCGAACTGAACACGCGGATGGTTGCACGCGCAGTCGAGTTGCTGGTGCCGGCGGCAGGCGAGCGACTGCTGGATCTGTTTTGTGGGCTGGGTAATTTCTCGTTGCCGCTCGCGCGCAGCGGTGCGCACGTCGTCGGCGTCGAGGGTGATGCCGGGCTCGTCGCGCGAGCACGCGCGAATGCCGGTCTCAACGGCATCGACAACATCGAGTTCATCTGCGGCGATCTGGCGCAACCTTCGGCAGGCGATGCGCCGTGGGCACGGCGGGCGTACGACAAAGTGCTGCTGGATCCGCCGCGCGCCGGCGCGCAAGCGGTGCTGCCAATCGTGGCTCGTTGCGGCGCGAAGCAGGTGCTGTACATCTCGTGTCACCCGGGCAGCCTGGCGCGCGATGCGGGCATCCTCGTGCACGAGCATGGCTTTGCGTTGCGTGCTGCCGGCGTCATGGACATGTTCCCGCATACTGCGCACGTGGAATCAGCAGCAGTGTTCACGCGAGATTAGCGCTATGACCCTTGGGCCACTGATGATCGACGTGCAGGGTACGTCGCTCAGCGACGAAGATCGCGACCTGATGCAGCATCCGCTGGTCGGAGCGGTCATCCTGTTCACGCGCAACTTCGAGAGCGTCGAGCAGCTCGAGCGCCTGGTCGCGGACATCCGCGCCATCCGCACGCCGCCACTGCTCGTCACGGTCGACCACGAAGGTGGACGCGTGCAGCGCTTTCGGAAGGGGTTCACTGTGCTGCCGCCGATGCGCACTATCGGTCGTCAGTACGACCTCGATCCCGCGGCCGGCAAGCAGCTCGCGCGCCAGTGCGGCTGGCTGATGGCCGCCGAGCTGCGCGCGGTCGCGATCGACATGAGCTTCGCGCCGTGCGTCGACCTCGACTACGGCGTCAGCAGCGTCATCGGCGATCGCGCGTTCCATCGCGATCCGCAAGTCGTCGCCGAGCTTGCAGTCGCCTTCGCGGGCGGCATGCGCGAGGCGGGCATGGCCGCGACCGCCAAGCACTTTCCGGGGCACGGGGCCGTCGTTCCGGACTCGCACGTCGCAATGCCGGTCGACCGGCGGCCGCTGGCCGACCTGGATGAGGACCTGTACCCCTATCGGCGCCTGATCGCCAACGGGTTGGCGGCCGTCATGGCTGCCCATGTCATCTTCGACCAGGTCGACGGCCTGCCTGCAGGGTTTTCCTCACGCTGGATCCAGCAGGAGCTGCGGGCAAATCTGGGGTTCGACGGAGCTATTTTTACCGACGATCTGTCGATGCAGGGAGCAGCGGTCGTGGGCGACATGGCGCAGCGCGCTGCGGCGGCCCTGGAAGCCGGCTGCGACGTCCTTTCACTGTGCAACGATCGCAAAGGTGTGCTGCAAGTCATCGATTCTTTACAGGGAACCGGTGATCCTCTGAGCCAGGTTCGCATGGTGCGCCTGCACTGTAAGCCGGGTCCGACCCCGGCGGCGTTGCGCGCATCGGCGGAATGGCTGGCCTGCGAGGCCGCAGTACGGGGCTGTATGGAGCGACCTGATCTGAAGCTGAATGCGTAACGCCGAGATGACAATGAGTGTCGACGCCAGCCCCTTCGCGGGCGTCTCCCCAGGCCTGTTCCAGGCCCTGGCGGCTGCCGCGCCGGAAGGCATCGCGATCTGCGATGCCCGCTCGGGCGAGTGGCAGGTCGTCTACGCCAACGCGGCCATGGAGCAGCTGACGGGTTACGAGGCGGGCGCCCTGCGCGGGCGCAACCTGCGATTCCTGCAGGCTGAGGATCATGACCAGGAGGGCCTGGCCCGGGTCCGGGCGGCCTTGCAGGACGGCACGGGGTGCCAGACCACGCTGCGGAACTATCGCCGCGATGGGACCATGTTCTGGAACGAGGTGACCCTGGTGCCGCTCCGGGACCACGAAGGCCGCATCACTCACTACGCCAGCTTCCATCGCGAGGGCGGCGACCGCCTGCGGCTCGACCAGCGCGACGCGCGCGATCCGTCGATGAACACGCAGACCATGCTGGCCTACCTGCGCGACGACAAGCTCACCGGCCTGCTGCGCCGGACGTATTTCGAGGAGCTGGTGAAGCGCGACTGGGGCCTGGCGCAGCGCGAGTCGCGCCGCCTGAGCTTCCTGGTGTTCGATCTCGATTGCTACTCGCAGTATCGCGATGTGTTCGGACGCCCGGGCGCGGATCAATCGTTCCGCCGCATCGCGCGCGTCATCGCCGGCTGCTTCCGTCGCGCCAGCGACCTGTGCGGCCGCTTCGACGAAGACCAGATCGCGGCGCTGACGACCGGTCTCGACCTAGGTCAGGCATCGAAGCTCGCCGAAGCTGTGCTGGCGCGCGTGCGCGACCTGGCGATCCATCATCCGCGCTCCTCGGTTTCGCGCTACGTGACTGCGAGCGCCGGTGTCGTTTCACTGGTGCCACCGCACGATGCGACGCCAACCCGCGCCTACGAAGCTGCGCTGCGCGCGCTGAAGGACGCGAAAGAGCTCGGCAAGAACCGGGTGGTCAGTCGCGAATGCGACTGACCTACAAGTCAGAACTCAGCCTGTCGGACTGCTCGGCGTCACGATCGCAATGACGCCGAATCTCGGCGAATCCATGTAGTGCCGCTCGTTGCTGCGCATCCGCCTGCTCTGCCGCAGCACGAATCTCTGCCCCGCGTCGCTTTCCGCGGCCGGTGCCTGGTACACCAGGTCCAGCGTCAGGTGCAGATAGCGTCCGCGCGACAGCGCGACCTGGCCGAGCAATCCCGAGCCCGCCGGCACCAGCGAATTGATCGGCAGAAACTTCGCGTCGCCGCGCGGATAGCCCGGCTGCGTCCAGCCGAAATGCGCGAGCGGGTGATAGTTGCGGCTGCGGCGCAGGGTGTCGGCGATCGCCGTGAGCTTGAACTTCGCCGGCTGCAGCGCCGGATACGTCGCGGTGGTGTCGACCGGCGCCGGCGCGCTCGACGCAAACGGCGACGGCTCGTCGTCCGGGATCGCCAGCCGCTGTTGTGCTGCCGTGGCCTCCATGCCCCAGTCTTCGGGCGACGCGCTGGAGTTGACGGTGCTGAACACCAGCAGCTCGACGTCGTAATTCTGCAGCGGTGCTTCCTGCTGCGCGGAGGCGGGCAGCGTCACGATCCCCAGCAGCATCAGCACGAGCGCAACGAGTCTGAGCGGTTTCATCGGCGCAGTGTAGCAGCAGCGGGTTTCTGCAGAGCCTCGAGCAGCTGCTCGACGGCGGCGAAACGCTGCTCGTCCTTCTCCAGTTTCAGCGTGAAGCGCAGTTTCGTGCCGCCCTCCAGTCGGTGCGTGCGCGAATGCTGCTGGACGTAGCGCATCAACGTCGCCGGCTCGACGCGCGTGTCGCGTTCGAACGTCACCGAGCCGCCGCCGGGCCCGACGTCGATCTTGCGCAGGCCGAGCGCGCGCGCGGCCTGCTTGTAGCCGGCGATCCGGAACAGGCTCTTCGCCGGCTCCGGCAGCAGGCCGAAGCGGTCGATCATCTCGACTTGCAGCTCGCGCAATTCCTCCTCGCTCGCCGCGGCAGCGATGCGCTTGTAGAGCACTAGCCTGAGGTGCACGTCCGGCAGATAACTGTCGGGCAGGAGCGAGGCGACGTGCAGGTCGACCTCCGGTCCCTGGTGCATCGGCTGATCGAGCTGCGGAATCTTGCCGGACTTGAGCGCATTCACCGCGCGCTCGAGCATCTCCATGTACAGCGCGTAGCCGATCTCCTGGATCTGGCCGCTCTGCTCTTCGCCGAGCAGCTCGCCGGCGCCGCGGATCTCGAGGTCGTGCGTTGCGAGCGTAAAGCCCGCGCCGAGATCCTCGAGCGACTCGATCGCTTCCAGCCGCTTGGCCGCATCCGCAGTCATTGCGTTGCGCGGCGGTGTCAGCAGGTAGGCGTACGCCTGGTGATGCGAGCGGCCGACGCGGCCGCGCAGCTGGTGCAGCTGCGCGAGACCGAGCTTGTCGGCGCGGTCGATGACGATCGTGTTGGCGGACGGCACGTCGATGCCGCTCTCGACGATCGTCGTGCACACCAGCAGGTTGCTGCGCTGGTGATAGAAGTCGAGCATGACCTGTTCCAGCTCGCGCTCGCGCATCTGGCCGTGGCCGACGGCGATGCGCGCCTCGGGCACGAGCTCGGCAATCGCGCGAGCGGTGCGCTCGATCGTCTCGACCGCGTTGTGCACGTAGTAGATCTGGCCGCCGCGGCGGATCTCGCGCAGGCACGCCTCGCGAATCGTCGCCGAGTCCCATTGCGAGACGAACGTCTTGATCGACAGGCGCGCGGCGGGCGGAGTCGTGATCAGCGACAGCTCGCGCAGGCCGCCCATCGCCATGTTCAGCGTGCGAGGAATTGGAGTGGCGGTGAGCGTGAGAACATCCCCTTCGGCCCGCAGCTGCTTCAGCTTTTCCTTGTCCTTGACGCCGAAGCGGTGCTCCTCGTCGATGATCAGCAGCCCGAGGCGACCGAACTTCACGCCGCTCTGCAACAGGCGATGCGTGCCGATCACGATGTCGGTCTGGCCGGATTCGAGGCTCTGCAGCACATGGTCCACGTCGCGCGCGCTGCGAAAGCGCGACAGCGCTTCGACTTTCACCGGCCAGTCGGCGAAGCGGTCCGCGAACGTCTGGTAGTGCTGCTGCGCCAGCAGCGTCGTCGGCACGAGCACCGCGACCTGTTTGCCGGCCTGCACGGTCACGAACGCCGCGCGCAGCGCGACTTCGGTCTTGCCGAAGCCGACGTCGCCGCAGACCACGCGATCCATCGGCTTGCCGCTGCCGAGATCGGCGATGACCTGCTCGATCGCCTGCGACTGGTCCGGTGTTTCCTCGAACGGGAATGCTGCCTCGAAGCTGCGCAACTCCGCTTCGCTGGCGACCAGCTGCTCGCCCTGCCGCGCAGCTCGCCGCGAGTACAGGTCGAGCAGCTCGGCGGCGGTGTCGTGGATGCGCTGCGCAGCTTTGCGCTTCGCCTTCTCCCATGCGTCGCTGCCGAGCTTGTGCAGCGGCGCGGTCTCGGCTGGCGCACCCGTGTAGCGACTGACGAGGTCGAGCGCGTGAACCGGCACGTACAACTTGTCGCCGTCCGCGTATTCGAGCAGCAGGAATTCGTTCATCAGCCCGCCGACGTCGAGGGTCGCGAGGCTGACGAAGCGGCCGACGCCGTAATCCTCGTGCACGACGGGCGAGCCGGGGCGCAGGTCGGTCAGGTCGCGAATGATTTTTTCCGGATCGCGCTCGGCGCGCCGCCGTCGTCGTTCCTGTCGCGCGCGCTCGCCGAACAGCTGCTCCTCGGCGATCAATGCGAGATGCGGCTCCGTCAGCACGAGACCTGTCGAGATCGGCGAAACCGTGATGCCGAGCTGAGCATCGCCTGCGACGAAGACCGACCAGCCGTCGACCAGCTGCGGGCGCACATTGCGGCGCTGGAGGATGTCGAGCAGCATCGCGCGCCGGCCGGCGGACTCGGCCACGATCAGCACGCGGCCCCGAAAGTCGTTGAGGAAGCGCGCTAGCTCGCGCGCCGGCTCTTCGCTGCGCGCATCGATGCGCAATCCCGGCGGCGCACGCGTCGCAAAGTTCTGATAGGGCAGGGACTGCGTCAACGGATCGAGCTCGACGCGCGACAACTCGATCCGGCGCAGCGCTGCGAGCCGCTCGATGAGCTCGTCCACGGGCGTGAACACTTCGCGCGGCTCGAGAATCGGCCGCTCGGCATCGTGACCGCGCTGCTCGTGACGGCTGGCGATCTCGCCGAAGACCTGTGCCGCTGCACCCTGCACATCGGTATCGACGGCGACGATCGTGTTACCCGGGAGGTAATCGAACAGCGTCGCGGTCGCGTCGAAGAACAGCGGCAGGTAGTACTCGATGCCCGGCGGCGGCGCACCCTCGGCGATGTCGCGATAGATCGCCATGCGCGTCAGGTCGCCGGGGAAGCGGTTGCGGAAGCGGCGCTTGAAGTTCTGGATGCCCTCGGCCGTGAGCGGGAACTCGCGTGCCGGCAGCAGCCGCAGCGCCGCGGCGCGCTCGCCCGAGCGCTGCGTTTCCGGATCGAATACACGGATGCTCTCGACCTCGTCGTCGAACAGGTCGATGCGATACGGCGCGTCGCTGCCCATCGGGTAGAGATCGATGATCGAGCCGCGCACCGCGAATTCGCCGGGCGCCATCACCTGCGAGCTCGCGACGTAGCCGGCGCCGCTCAGCCGGTCGCGAAACGCGGCGACGTCGAGCACTTCGCCGACGCTGAGGTCGAAGGCGTGTGCATCGATGTAGGTCTGCGGCGGCAGGCGTTGCAGCGCTGTTTCGAGATCGACGACGACGATGCCCTTCGCGAGGCGAGGCAGCGTCGACAGCATCCGCAACCGCTGCGACACGATGTCGGGATGCGGCGAGAACAGGTCGTACGGCAGCGTCTCCCACGCGGGGAAATGCTCGATGTAGGTGCCGGGCGCGCAGAAGAAGCGCAGCTCGTCCTCGCAGCGGTGCGCGTGGCGTGCGTCGGTCGCGATGACGAGCAGCGGCCCCGACGCCTTGCGCGCGGCCTCGGCCAGCCACAGCGAGGTGGCAGAGCCGTAGAGCTGGCCCCAGCGCACTTGCAGCTGGGCCTTGCTCGGCAGCAGCGGGCGTTCGGTCTCGGTCATGCTCGAACAGGACTCCAAAAAGAAAGCACTCGGGACGACGCCGGCAGGCGTCCCCGAAGAGGGCGCGAAGGTTAGCAGGTGGGGGCAGTCGGCTCCAGGAGCAAGGGCCGACAGAGATGCTGTCGGGCTGAAGCCCGACCTACAACGTGCTGTAGGTCGGGCTTCAGCCCGACTCTTCAGCTGGGCGTCACGACGGTATGAACGACGCGATCGTTCTCGAAGTACACCGTGAAGCCGGGATACTCCCACCGCGTGATCGGCGGTTGTGCCGTCGAGCCGCCACCGACTGCGGGCACGCGGCGCGAGGGGGCACCGTACTTCGCTTCGACCTTGTCCATCGACATGCCGCTGCTGGGCTTGTCGCCGGAGGCCGCCGGATTCGGCACTTGCAGCTCGTCTGCGAAGGCCGGGCCGGACAGGGCCAGGGCGGCAGCAGCGCAGATCAGCCAGGATGTAAAACGCATGGGTCGTCCTCTCAGGTGCGACCGGACGACTCTAATGCAGGCATTACATAAGGGCCAAGCACGGTCCTCTCATATGTTGTCGCAGTTCACATTTCCCGGTCGGCTGCAGTAGCCTTGCCGGCCTTATGTTTCATCCCGTGCCTGTCTACGTGGGGCTGCGCTACGTCGTGAGCCGCCGCCGCGGCTTCTTCATCTCGTTCATCAGCTGGATCTCGATGCTCGGCATCTGCGTCGGCGTCCTGGCGCTGATCACGATCATCTCGGTCATGAACGGGCTCGAGGGCGAGATGCGGACCCGGCTGTTGAGCCTCGCCTCGCACGCGACGCTATCGGGGCCCCCCGAGAGCATGCGTGACTGGCAGATACTTGCCGGCCGCATCCGCAAGCAGCCGGACGTGCAGGGTGTCGCTCCATATCTCGACATGCAGGGCATGCTCGGCCGCGGCGAAGACCTGCGCGCGGCGCTGATTCGCGGCATCGAGCCCCGGATCGAGCCGCAGGTGTCGGAGATCGCCACGCACATGAACGCGGGCCGGCTCGATGACCTGCAGCCGGGCAAGCGCCACATCGTGCTTGGCGCCGGGCTCGCGTACGCACTCGACGCGCGTATCGGCGACGAGATCACGGTGCTCGTGCCGGTCGCTGGCGAAGCAGGCGAGGGCGCGATTGCCGGCATCGATCTGCAGCCGCGCATCCAGACGTTCACCGTCAGCGGCGTGTTCGAGGTCGGCGCAGCGGAGCACGACAACGTGCTGGCTTTTGTCGATCTGCAGGACGCAGCCGCGATTGCCGGCACCGGCGGCGCGCCAGGCGGTTTGCGGCTGAAGTTCTCGGACATCTTCGACGCGCCGGTGCGCGTGCACGAGATCGCCGCGGCGCTCGGCGGCGGCCTGCAGGCCAGCGACTGGTCGGTGGAGAACGCCAGCTACTTCCGCGCGATCCGCATCGAGAAGACCATGATGAGCCTGATCCTGATGCTGATCGTGGCGGTGGCCGCGTTCAACATCGTCGCGGCGCTGGTCATGGTCGTGAACGAGAAGCGCACGGACATTGCGATCCTGCGCACGGTCGGGCTCACGCCGCGCGCCGTCGTCGGCGTGTTCATGACCCAGGGTGTGATCATTGGCTGGGTAGGTGCGCTGGCGGGCCTGGCGGCGGGTCTCGCGCTGGCGCTGAACGTCGACACGGTCGCGCCGTTCCTCGAGCGGGTGACGGGCGCCCGCATCTTCGATCCGACGGTGTTCGTGATCTCGCAGGTGCCGTCCGAGGTGCACTGGCAGCAGGTCGTCGCCATTACCGTGACGGCGCTCGTGCTCACGGTGCTCGCCACGATCTATCCGGCATTGCGCGGGGCCGCGACCGAGCCGGCCGAGGCGCTGCGCTACGAATGAAGTACGAATTCCTGATCGGACGGCGCTACCTGCGCGCGAGCCGCGGCAATCGCTTCGTGTCTTTCATTTCCACGATCTCGATGGCGGGCGTCGTGATCGGCGTCGCGGTGCTGATCGTAGTGCTCTCCGTCATGAACGGTTTCGAGCGCGAGGTGCGTCAGCGCATCCTGAGTCTCACTGCGCACGCCAGCATCAGTGCGCTGAACCTGCGTCTCAGCGACTGGCAGGATGCGGCGGCACGCGTCCGCGACAATCCAGCGGTACTCGGCGCGGCGCCGTTCATCGAGGATCAGGCGCTGCTGCTCGCATCCGGCAGTAAATCGAGCGGCGCGCTCGTCACTGGTGTGCTGCCGGAGGACGAGCGTCAGGTCACCGTGATCGCCGACAAGGCCACCGCCGGTTCGTTCGCGGCGCTCGTTCCTGGCGAGTACGGCATCGTGCTCGGCACCGAGCTCGCGAAGGCACTCGGAGTCGGCCTCGGTGGACGCCTCGTCATCGTCACGTCGCTGCGCACGACGACACCGGCCGGCGTCATGCCGCGCATGCGCGCCTTCAAGGTCGTCGGCCTGTTCTCGGCCGGGATGTACGAGTTCGACCGCAACCTTGCGTACGTGCACATCGCCGATGCTGCGAAGCTGTATCGGATGGGCGATGACGTCACCGGCCTGCATTTGAAACTTGCCGACATGTTCGCGGCGCCGCGCGTCGTGCGCGAGCTTGCTACCGCGCTCGGTGGCGGCTACTACGTGGACGACTGGACGCGCAAGCAGCCGAACTTTTTCCGCTCGATCCAGCTCACGAAGTCGGCGCTATTCTTCATTCTGCTGCTGGTCGTCGCCGTGGCGGCGTTCAACATCGTCTCGACGCTCGTCATGGTCGTGAAGGACAAGCGCTCGGACATCGCGATCATGCGCACCCTCGGCGCCGCGCCGCGCAGCGTGCTCACGATCTTCCTCACACAGGGCGTCGCAATCGGCGCGATCGGCACGCTCGCCGGCGTACTGCTGGGCGTGCTGATCTCGTTCAACCTGGAGGGGCTGATCCATGGGCTCGAGGCGCTGCTCGGGGTGCATTTCCTCGACGCCAGGGTCTACGCCATCAGCGATCTGCCCGCGCTGGTCGAATGGCGCGACGTGCTCAAGATCAGCCTGACGGCGTTCGGCCTGTGCTGTCTCTCGACCCTCTATCCATCCTGGCGCGCCGCACGTACGCAACCTGCGCAGTCGCTGCGACACGAATGATCGCCACCATGCCGAACCTCGTTCTCACCTGCAGCGGCCTGTTCAAGCACTTCGAGCAGGGCGACGCGCGCGTCGAAGTGCTCAAGGGCGTCGATCTCGAGATCGCCGCCGGCGAGCGCATCGCGATCGTCGGCGCGTCCGGCTCCGGCAAGACCACGCTGTTGCAGCTGCTCGGCGGCCTGGACCTGCCGACTGCAGGAACGGTGTCGATCACCGGGAGGGAGATCAATCGCCTGTCCGATGCTGCGCGCGGCGAGCTGCGCAATCGCGCGCTCGGCTTCGTCTACCAGTTCCATCACCTGCTGCCCGAATTCACGGCGCTGGAGAACGTGGCGATGCCGCTGCTGATCCGGCGGATGCCCGTGCACGACGCGCGCGAACGGGCGCGAGCGTTGCTGGAGCGCGTCGGACTGAGCGCGCGTCTGGATCATCGGCCGGGGCAGCTGTCGGGCGGCGAGCGACAACGGGCGGCTGTCGCGCGCGCGCTCGTCACTCAGCCCGCAGTCGTGCTCGCAGACGAGCCGACCGGCAATCTCGATGGCGCGAACGCCAAGCAGGTCTTCGAGCTGATGCTGGAGTTGAACCGCGAGCTGCAGACCGCGCTCGTGATCGTGACGCACGCGCCGGAGCTGGCGACGCGGATGCAAAGGACGCTGACGCTGAGCGACGGCAAGTTGGTGGTGTAGGTCAGGCTTTAGCCTGACAAGAGTCGGGCTGAAGCCCGACCTACTGCCCCTCTGATTTCTTGCCTAGTGCGGACTCTCTGCGCGCGCTGTCTTCCTTGCGCTTGTGATATTTGAGAACCAGGCTCAGGTGCCAGATACCGCCGAGTGTGGCGTAGCCGGCGATCGCGGCGCCGGTGCCGAGCACCAGGCAGCCGAGCAGGAACGGTTTCCAGATCGGGATCAGCGCCGTCGTCAGCCACGTCCAGCTCAGCTCGAACGCGATGTTGTGAAAGCCGATGCCGAGCAGGTGGCAACCGACCCAGTAGGCCGAGATGTACATCGGTACGAGCGTCAGCGGGTTTGCCAGGAAAGTGCCGGCGATGGCGGCCGGGACATTGAGACGGAACACGAGCGCCAGCGCCGTCGAGACGAAGATGTGGATCGGCAGCGGCACGAACGAGATGAACAAGCCGAGCGCGAAGGCGAGCGTGACGCTGCGGCGGTTCAGCGACCAGTAGGCGGGATTCTCGAGCAGCAGGCGGAACGGTCGCATGAACCAGCGCTGCTTCCAGCGCTGGCGCTGCCGCGTCAGGGTCTTGAACAATCGTCTCGGCATGTCCGATCGGTCGGCTCGGGGCGCAGGCGAAAGCGCGAAGTATCTCAGACAGGGAGGTCTGGATGGGGCGAGTTGCGATCGCATTTCTGCTCGGGTCGTGCTGCATCCACTGCCTGCCGCGCCTGCCGGCGTCGCAATGGGCGGCCGTGCTGCTCGCCGCGGCGGTCGTGGCAGTCAGCGTCAGCGGATTCAGACCGGTTGCTGCCTTACTTGCGGGGCTCGGCTGGACGCTGTTGAGCTGCGCCTGGCGCTCGGCTGGCGATTTGCCGCCTGCGCTCGAAGGACGCGACCTGCTCGTGCGCGGGTTCGTAGCGTCGCTCCCGAGTGCGGCGGGCGGGGATTCGCAATTCGTGCTCGACCTCGCGGAGCCGCGCGGCGCAGTTTCGCCGCGGATCCGCCTCGTGTGGTATCGAGCGGCGCGCCCGCCCGAGGCTGGCGAGTCGTGGCAGCTGGTCGTCCGCCTCAAGCGCCGCAACGGCTTCGCGAATCCTGGCGGCGTCGACCATGAAGCGCAGCTGTATCGCGAGGGCATTGGCGCCACTGGCTACGTGCGCGATGACGCGCGGAACATCCGTCTCGCCCCACCGTCGCTGCGCTACGCGGTCACTCGTGTGCGCAGCTGGGTTTCGCATCGGATTGGCGACGCGGTGCCCGACCAGGGAATGTTGGGTGTTCTGCAGGGTCTCGCTGTCGGCGATACACAGGCGATGAGTGCGACGCAGTGGCGCGTGTTCGCTGCAACCGGAACGACTCACTTGATGGCGATCTCCGGCCTGCACATCAGCATGGTGGCGGCACTGGCTGCATGGCTCGGCGGCGTGATCGTGCGAAGGTCGCCGTCGGCGCAGGCGCGACGGTGGAACGCCATGCACGGTCAGGTCATCGCCGGCACGTCCGCTGCGCTCTTGTACTCGGCACTCGCCGGCCTGTCGGTGCCGACGCAGCGCACTCTGCTGATGCTCGCCATCTACTTCGCCTCACGCTGGTATCGGCGCAATCTCACAGTGGGCCACGCGCTGAGTCTGTCACTCGTCGGCGTGTTGCTGATCGATCCGTTCGCTCCCTTGGCGCCCGGAGCATGGCTGTCGTTCGGTGCCGTCGCGATCATCCTGCTGGCTGTCGCCGGGCGGGTGCGCAGAGATGGAACGATCGGTGCGTTCGTGCGCGTGCAAGCCGCGGTTACGGTCGGCCTCGTTCCGCTGCTGCTGGCGGCGTTCGGAGGGATCTCGCTGCTGTCGCCACTCGCCAACGCGATCGCGATTCCGTTGTTCACGCTGCTCGTTGTGCCTGCAGCGCTTCTCGGGGCATGTGCGGCATCCGTGTGGTTGCCAGCGGCGGAGTGGGTGCTGGCAGTGCCTGTCGCGCTGCTGCATTGGACGTGGCCGTTGCTGCAATGGCTGGCCGAACGGCCGCTCGCACTTTGGTACTTTCCGCAGCCTTCCTTCGCTGCGTTCGGCGCGTTGGTCGCGGGTACGCTGTTGCTCGTCATGCCGGGTATCTGGCCGACGCGCCTGGCGGGTGCGTTGCTGTGCCTGCCGGTGCTGTTTCATCGAATCCCCGCTCCCGGTGTCGGTAATTTCGAGCTGACAGTGCTCGACGTGGGGCAGGGCCTCGCAGTGGTCGTGCGCACCGATGCGCATGTCCTGCTGTATGACGCGGGACCGGCCTTCCCAAGCAGTCGTGATGCCGGGGAACTCGCGGTGCTGCCGTATCTGCGCAATCGCGGCGTGCGTCACCTCGACGCGCTCGTCGTCAGTCACGGCGATCTCGACCATCGGGGCGGCGTGAACAGCGTGCTCGCCGCGATGCCGGTAGCAACGATCCTGGCGGGACCTTCGGTGCGGGAGCTGTCACGACCACGCTTGCCGTGCCGGCGCGGGCAGCGCTGGACCTGGGATGGCGTGCAGTTCGAGATGCTCCATCCTGCGCTCTCCGGGGCGGCCGCGAGCGACAACGATTCGTCTTGCGTTCTGCTCGTCCACAGCGGCGCAGGCAGCGTCTTGCTCGCCGGGGACGTGGAGGAGGCAGCGGAGTCGGCGCTGGTCTCGAGCGGTCTGCCGCGAGTCACGACTGTGGTCGTGCCTCACCACGGCAGTCGCACGTCTTCGACCGCGCCGTTCGTCGCCGCGTCGCGGCCCGCGCTCGCGCTGGTTTCGGCGGGCTATCGCAATCGCTGGGAATTGCCGCGCACGGAAGTCGTCGAGCGCTGGCGCGCTGCCGGCGCCCGCATGCTCACGACGGCGGACAGCGGCGCGATCGAGATCACGCTCGTCGCTGGCCGCCCCCCGCTCGTGCGCGAATATCGGCGCGCTCAGCGGCGCTACTGGCATCGCTGAGGGCGCGCCGCTGCTATCTGCTACTATGACGCGAACAACGAGGATTCCCCGCACCCTCATGTTCGAAATAGTGAAAGCCGGCGGTCCCATGATGGGACCGATCATCCTCTTCTCCATCATCGCTGCGGCCATCGTGCTGGAGCGCCTGTGGACACTCCAGACCAAGCGGGTACTGCCGGCCGAGCTCACCGACAAGGTATGGCGCTGGGTCGAGCAGGGGCAGATCCAGGACAAGCACATCGCGGCGCTGGAACAGAATTCGCCGCTCGGCAAGGTGCTCGCCGCCGGGCTGGCCAACCGCCACCGCGACCGCACGATCCTCAAGGAAGCGATCGAAGATACCGGCCGCCACGTCGTGCACGAGCTGGAGCGTTTCATCGGCTTCCTCGGCATGATCGCCTCGCTGTCGCCGCTGATGGGACTGCTCGGCACGGTGATGGGCATGATCCGCACGTTCAACGCGATCGCAGCCTCCGGCATCGGCAACCCGACAGCGCTCGCCGGCGGCATCGCCGAAGCGCTGATCACGACGGCCTCGGGCCTCGCCGTGGCGATTCCGGCGACGATCTGCTACCGGCTGCTGCGCGGCCGGGTCGAGCGGCTGGTCGTGGCCATGGAAAAGGAAGCGATGAAGCTGGTGCAGGCGATCGAGCAGCAGCCCGGCATGCGAGTGCAGGCGGGCGCGCACCCGGGTTCCAGGGGAGCCGCCGCATGAGACTGCGCTCGCGCGATCACGAGGATCCCGAGCTGAACGTGATCTCGCTGGTCGACGTGGTGCTGCTGCTGCTGATCTTCTTCATGCTGTCCACCAAGTTCGTGGACGAGTCGCGCATCGAGCTGCAGCTGCCGCAGGCGAGCAAGGAGCCGGCGGCAGCACAGAAGCACGATCCCATCGAGGTCGGCGTCACGGCCTCGGGCGAATATCGCGTCAATGGCCAGACGCTGATCAACACCAGTCCGACGACGCTGATGGCCGCCGTCGCGAAAGTAGCCGGCGAGGCGCGCGATGTCCCGGTGACGATCCGCGCCGACGCGCGCGCTACTCACCAATCCGTCGTGACCGCCATGGACGTGCTCGGTCGCCTCGGCTTTCGCGCCATCAGCATTGCAACCGTGAACGATAGCAGCGGCACGCCGGCCGCGAACTAACTGCGCGCGCCGTCCGCAATGCACGCTCCCGATCGTGGTCCGAAGGCAGTCATCGCGCCCGGCGCGTGGCAGACCTACAAGCGTCTGCTCGGATACTTGCGTCCGCATCGCGAGATGTTCCTGCTCGGTGTGCTCGGCGCAGTGCTGTTCGCCGCGAGCATGGTGTACTTCGCGAAATTCGCCCAGGCATTCGGCGACGGCACGTTCGAGAAGCGCGATCCGGCCACGATCGTCACCTTGCCGTTGCTGCTGGTCGGCTTGTTCGCCCTGCGCGGGCTGGGCGACTTCATTCAGACGTACTGCATGGGACACGTCGGGCGGCACGTGGTCAAGCGCCTGCGCACGCAGATCTTCGAGCGCATGATGCAGCTGCCCATCGGTTACTACGACCGCAATTCGAGCAGCGTGCTGCTCTCGCGGCTCACGTATAACACCGAGCAGGTGGGCCAGGCGGCGACGGACTCGCTCGTCGTCATGGTGCGCGAGGCGCTGACGATATTCGGCTCGATCGGCCTGCTGTTCTATCTGAATGCGCGCCTGGCGCTGATCGCCATGACGATGGGTCCGCTGGTCGCGTGGCTGGTGACGATCATCAATCGCAAGTTCCGTCGCTACAGCCGGCGCATCCAGGACTCGATGGGCGACGTCACGCGCGTCGCGAAGGAGACGCTCGACGCGCCGCGGATCGTCAAGGTCTACAACGCGCAGGGTTACCAGAACGCACAGTTCGAGACCGTCAACGAGCACAACCGCCGCTCGTTCATGCGTCTGATCCTCACCAAGGGTCTGTCCAATCCCGTGGTGCAGCTGGTGATGGCGTTCGGCGCTGCCTTCGTGTTGTCGATCGCGATCGCCGACGTGGTGCATCGGCGCAGCACGATCGGTGAGCTGATGGCGTTCCTGGTGGCGCTGGTCAACATCAGTCAGCCCTTGCGCAGCCTGGTCGGCGCGGCCGGTCCCTTGCAGCAGGGCATCGCGGCCGGGCAGGGTATCTTCGATCTGCTCGACGAGCCGCCGGAGCCGCCGGGAGGCGCGCTCGTCGCCGACCGCGTGCGCGGCGATATCCAGTTCGAGCGCGTGTCGTTCTCGTATCCGGTCGGCAAGGGCGTCGCGCTGCAGGATCTGAGCCTGAAGATTCCGGCCGGCGGCGTGCTGGCGATCGTCGGCAAGACCGGCAGCGGCAAATCCACGCTGGTGAACCTGCTGCCGCGCTTCTACGACGTGAACCAGGGCGCGGTGCGCATCGACGGCCACGACGTGCGCGAGTACGAGCTTTCGAACCTGCGCGAGCAGATCGCGCTGGTGAGCCAGGAGGTCGTGCTATTCAACGACACCATCCGCGCGAATATCGCTTTCGGGCGCAACGTGCCGGCGGCTTCGATCGAGGATGCGGCGGGCGCGGCGCACGTGCTGGAGTTCGCGCAGGGCTTGCCGGCGGGACTCGACACTATGGTCGGTGATCGCGGCGTCCTGCTCTCGGGCGGTCAGCGACAGCGCATTTCGATCGCGCGCGCGCTGCTGAAGAACGCGCCGATCCTGATTCTCGACGAGGCGATGTCGGCGCTCGACACCGAGTCCGAGCGCATCATCCAGGGCGCGCTCGAGCGGCTCATGCACAACCGCACTACGCTCGTCATCGCGCATCGCCTGTCGACGATCGAAAATGCGGACCGCATCGTCGTCATGGACGCAGGTCGCATCGTGGAACAGGGCTCCCATGCCGAGCTGCTCGAGCGCAACGGCCAATACGCCCTGCTGCATCGCCTGCAGTTCACCGCGTGAGCGCCTCCGCCGATTCCTTCCTGCAACGAGTCTGGTACGACCGCGCAGCGCAGTGGCTTTCGTTACTGCTGCTGCCGCTGTCCTGGCTGTTCGGCCTTGTCGTCGCCTGTAGGCGGGCGGCCTATCGCGTCGGGCTGCTGCGACCTATCCGCGTCGCGCGGCCCGTCGTCGTCATTGGCAACGTTACCGTGGGCGGTACCGGCAAGACGCCGTTCACGATCTGGCTCGCGACACAGCTGCAGGCGCGCGGCGTGCGCGTCGGCATTGTGTTGCGCGGCTATGGCGGCAGCTCTCCGCATTGGCCGCGCGACGTGAGCAGCGACTCGTTACCACAGGAAGTCGGCGACGAAGCGGTGCTGCTCGCGAGTCGTACCGCCGCGATCGTCGTCGCCGGGCCCGACCGGGTGGCAGCGGCGCAGCGTGCGATCGAGCGCGGCGCCGAGGTCGTGTTGTCCGACGACGGCCTGCAACACTATCGCCTCGCGCGCGATCGCGAGATCGTCGTCATCGACGGTCGCCGCGGGGTCGGCAATCGCCGATTGCTGCCGGCCGGACCGTTGCGCGAACCGGTCAGCCGGCTCGCGCAGGCGGACATGCGCGTCGTGTCGTGGCGCGACGGCTCTGCGCGGCCGCTGACGCCAGTCACCGCGACGATTCAGGCGTGCGCGCGCCTGGTCGAAGCAACGGCGCTCATCAGCGGCGAGACGCGACCGATGGAAGCCTTCAGGGGCACTCGCGTGCATGCGGTCGCCGGCATCGGTCATCCGCAACAGTTCTTCGCAGCCTTACAGCAGCTCGGCATCGAAGTTGCGTCCCACGCGCTGCCGGATCATGCTCAGCCGACGGCGGCCGACATTTGCTTCCCGGATCAGCTCGCGGTGCTGATGACCGAGAAGGATGCAGTAAAATGCCGCGGGATCGCCGATCACCGGCATTGGGCCGTACGCATGGATGTCATGGTGAGCGAGCAGGATGCGGCGGCGGTGCATGCAATGCTCGGACGACTCCTCGCATGACCATAGATACGAAGCTGCTCGACATACTCGCCTGCCCGCTCTGCAAGGGACCGTTGCAGTATGCGAAGGTCCAGCAGCTGCTGGTGTGCCGGGCCGATCGGCTCGCCTATCCGATCCGCGACGGCATCCCGGTGATGCTGGAAGAGGAAGCGCGTCAGCTCGAGCCGATGGACCCGCTGTTGCGGGACTGAGCGGGCGCGCGCGGCATGGCATTCAAAGTCGTCATTCCGGCGCGTTATGCCTCGACGCGCCTGCCCGCGAAACCGCTGGTCGACCTCGGCGGACGGCCGATGATCCAGTGGGTCATAGACGCGGCCTGTCGCAGCGCTGCCGAAGAAGTGCTGGTTGCTACGGACGATGCGCGAATCGCAGCAGCGGCGTGCGATCCGCGTGCACCGGCGCGCTCGCTCGCAGTGATTACGCGCGCCGACCACCTGTCAGGGACCGATCGCATTGCCGAGGTCGCGCAGACACGCGGCTGGGATGGACGCACGATTGTCGTGAACGTGCAGGGCGACGAGCCGCAGCTGCCGCCGCAGCTGATCGACCAGGTTGCCTCGCTCCTCGAGCGCCACGCCGATGCCGACATCGCGACGCTGTGCACTCCGATGACGAGCGTGCACGAGTTCCTGGATCCGAACGTCGTCAAGGTCGTCACCGGCCGCGGCTGCGTCGCGCTCTATTTCAGCCGCGCGCCGATCCCCTGGCATCGCGACGGCGCGGCGCACGGACTGGCGAGTCAGACGAGCATCCTCGGCGCGCAACGACATCTCGGAATCTACGCATATCGCGTCGATGCGTTGCGCACGCTGACGGCGATGCCCCCGAGCGACCTGGAAGTCACGGAGAAGCTGGAGCAGCTGCGCGCATTGCAGGCAGGGATGAAGCTCGTGGTCGGCATCGCCGCCGTACCGCCGCCTGCCGGCGTCGACACTGAAAGCGACGTAGCACGCGTGCGCGCGTCGTTCGCGCCGGATGCGCCGTAGATCGGCCGCTCAGCCGGGGGCGCCAGCTTTTTCCAGCTCGGAGTGGTGCGCAGTCTCCAGCACGTCGCCGTCCCAACGGACCAGCAGATAACCGTCGTTCATCAACTTGACGACGGTTCCTTCCGGGAACTGCGGGCGCCGTGGCGCGCGCACGCGGTCACCTTCCGCGAAGCCATGCTCAGGTTTCTTCATTCTCGTTATTCCGCGCCGGCTCATCCGTCGCGTGCCTGCAAGAGCGCAGCGTTTTGTACGCAGCTTCCAGCGCCTGTCCTATCGGCATTTGTGTCTAGGGGGGAGCCCGAGGCCGCCCGCCCTCAGTGCGGATGGGACGCGTCGTTCGAGAGCGCGATACTCCGCAGCCGCGCGCACACAGGAGGTCCCATGAAACGACGAACTCTGCTGGCCGTGCTCGGCACTCTGCCGCTCATCGTTCATGCGCAGACGCCGCAGTTGACTCCGGACAGCCTCACTTCGGCGATGAAGAATCCGTTGCTCGGCACACTCACCAGTCAGCTCGGCATCTCGGAAGATCAGGCCCGCGGCGGCATCGGCTCCTACCTGACACTGCTGCAGGAGAAGCTTGCCAAGGGCGACTTCGACAAGATCGCAGCGCTGGTGCCCGGCGCCTCCGGCTACCTGGAAAGCGCGAAGAAGCTCGGCGCAGTGACCGGGCCGCTGTCGAATGCGCAAGGACTGAACGGCGCGCTCGGCAAGCTCGGCATGAATGCCGAGACGGTCGCGAAGTTCACACCGCTCGTGACCAACTACCTCGGCAAGGCCGGCGGTCCGACCGTGCAGAAGCTGCTGGCGGGCGCGCTGCAGTAGGTCTTATTGAGTTGGCGGCGTCCCGGCGGACGCCGGCAACTCGAACTCGCCGTGCGTCGTGAAGCGCCGGGTCGCGAACAGCGAGCTGCTGAGCTTGCCCTTCATTTCGTACGCGATCTTGCCGGTGCCGCGCTTGGTCGCAAAGTCGATTGCCTGGCGCACCATGCGAAAAGCCGAGATCGAGACGGGAACGCTGAGCACTGTTTCGCCAAATCCGGGCACGGTGCCGCTGCTGTCGCTCACGCCGCTCGCGAAAGTCTTTCCCTGCACGTCCATGTTGAGTGCGACGCCGCGATACTCGATCGGCTCGTCGTTCGGATTCTGCACGCGCAGCTTGACCATCAGGCGCAGCTCCATGCCTTCGCCCTGCAGCTGCTCGATATCGACGACGCTGACCTGCAAGGGATCGTTGCCCCGTACCGTCGCGCAGCCTGCTGCGAGCAGCAGACTGCACGCGAACAACACAGCCAATCGCTTGCGCATATTCATCTCAGCTCTCCCACTTGATTCCGGCAGAATCCGTGGCACCGTAGCAGAGACTTATGCGGATTCTCTTCGTGTGCATGGGCAATATTTGCCGCTCGCCGAGCGCGGAGGGCGTATTTCGCAGCCTGCTCGCGGCGCGTGCGCCGCACCTCGCGGTCGAGATCGATTCCGCGGGCACTCACGACTATCACGTGGGCGAGCCGCCGGACGAGCGCGCGGTCGCCGCTGCGCGTCGTCGCGGCATCGATTTGTCGTCGCTGCGTGCACGGACTGTGCGGCTGAGCGATTTCGACTACTACGATCTGATCCTGGCGATGGACGAGCAGAATTTGCGCGAGCTGCGTCGGCGTGCGCCGGCGTCGCGTCACGACCGGATCCGGCTGATGATGGAGTTCGTTGCAGCGCCCGCCGTGCGTGCCGTGCCGGATCCGTACTACGGCGGACCGCAAGGCTTCGAGCAGGTACTGGACCTGCTCGAAGAAGCCGCGGAAGGACTGCTACGGGAAATGTTGAGTCGGGCTGAAGCCCGACCTACCTGACCCTCACTCGTCGCGGCGCGACGAGCTACTGCTCGGCGACGGTCCCGACGACCACACGGTATAATTCTTCGAGTCGGCGTGTCCGCCGTCGCCCGCAGGTTCGCTGCGTTCCGGCTTCGGCGGCGGCGCGGACTCAGCTGCATGCTCTGCACGAGGCGCCGCAAGATCGAGGCTGTGCTGCGCATCCGTCCGCGCTTCGGCGCGTGGTTGTTGATCGCGCCCGCTGTCACCCGACCCTTCAGCACGGGGCTCGGCGTTGCCGGCGGCATCGCCGCCGACATCACCGCCGCGGCCTCTGCCGCCGCGACGCCGGCGTCCGCGGCGACCACGACGCTCGCCGCGATCTCCGCGATCTCCACGCTCATTCCGCGTGCCTTCGGCTGCTTGCGGTTGCGCCGCGGCTTCGGGCTTCGGCGATAGCTGCTGTTGCTGCTGTTGCTGGGGAGGCTGCTGTTGCTGCGGATTCTGAGCGCGTTGACGCGAGTGGTGACCGCCGCTGCGCTGTCCGCCTTCAGCGCGTGCCTCGGAATGCTCGCGCGGTTTGCGCTCGTGACGTTGTCCGTCACGCCGACTGTCACCGGCTCCCGCGACCTTGTCCTTGTGCTCGTGGCGGCCACGGTCGCGATCACGGTCGCGATGATGCCGCCCGTGTCGATCCTGGTCGCGATCGCGATCACGTCCGTGGCGACCTTCGTGATGGCGATCGCGCCGACCCTCATGCGACTGCCGTCCGGACTCGCGCGGCGGCGCGGCGGCGGGCTGCTGCGCGGCCGTGCCGGCGCCGCCGAACAGGAAGCGCCACATCCGCACGAAGATGCCGATCTGCTCGACCGGTGCAACCGGCTTGACCGGTGCGATCGTCGTTTCCATCGCGATCGTCGGAGGCGGCGGAATGCTGGCAATACTGGACGCGACCACTGCCGGCGTCGGCGGCGCGGGCGTGTCCTGCTGCTTCACGCCATCATTCGGCGCGGGCTGCGGGGCGACCGGTATCTGGTGGCTGATGGCGTTGTTCTCGGGCAGCCCGGCCTCGTCGTCGCGCACGCGGCGGATCTCGTACGAGGGCGTTTCCAGGTACTTGTTCGGGACGAGCACGACCTGCGCGCCGCTCTTGGTCTCGATGCCGTTGAGCCAGTCGCGTTTCTCGTTCATCAGGTAGGTAGCCACCTCGACCGGCAGTTGCGCGATGACCTTGACGGTGCGGTCCTTGCGCGCTTCTTCGCCGATGAGGCGCAGCAGCGCGAGCGCGAGCGAATCGACGCTGCGGATCGTGCCCATGCCGCTGCAGCGCGGGCAGGCGATGCTCGTCGACTCGCCGATCGACGGTCGCAGGCGCTGGCGCGACAGCTCCAGCAAGCCGAAGCGCGACAGGCGCCCGATCTGGATGCGGGCGCGATCCTGGCGCACGGCGTCGCGCAGCCGGTCCTCGACCGCGCGCTGATTCTTCTGCGACTCCATGTCGATGAAGTCGATGACGATCAGGCCGCCGAGGTCACGCAGCCGCAGCTGGCGGGCGATCTCGTCCGCGGCCTCCAGGTTGGTATTGAGCGCGGTGGTCTCGATGTCGCTGCCGCGTGTCGCGCGCGCCGAGTTGATGTCGATCGAGACCAGCGCCTCGGTCGGGTCGATCACGATCGAGCCGCCGGAGGGGAGGTGGACCTTGTGCGAATGCGCCGACTCGATCTGGTTCTCGATCTGGAAGCGCGTGAACAAGGGCACGGAGTCTTCGTACAGCTTGAGCTTGCGCAGGCCGGCCGGCATGAAGCGCTGCATGTATTGCTGCGCCTCGTTGAACACTTCCTGGTTGTCGACCAGGATCTCGCCGATGTCGTCAGCGAGGTAATCGCGCAGCGCGCGGATGATCGCTTTCGACTCCTGGTAGATCAGGAACGGCGCCGCGCGGCCTTCGGCGGCGGACGAGACGGCGGTCCACACTTCCTTGAGGTTATCCAGGTCCCATTGCAGCTCCTCGGCCGAGCGCCCGACGCCGGCCGTGCGGACGATCGCACCCATGCTGTCGGGAATCTGCACCTGGTCGAGCGCTTCGCGCAGCTGTTCGCGGTCTTCGCCCTCGATGCGACGCGAGACGCCGCCGGCGCGGGCATTGTTCGGCATCAGCACCAGGAAGCGGCCGGCGAGGCTGATGAAGGTCGTGAGGGCCGCGCCCTTGTTACCGCGCTCCTCCTTCTCGACCTGGACGATGACTTCCTGGCCTTCGTCGAGCAGCTCGCGGATGTTGCGGCCGCCCGGGGCCTGGCCGCCCTTGAAATATTCCTTGGAGATTTCCTTCAGCGGCAGGAAGCCGTGGCGCTCCGCGCCGTAATCGATGAAACACGCTTCGAGGCTCGGCTCGATGCGCGTGATGCGGCCTTTGTAGACGTTGGCTTTCTTCTGTTCGCGTGACGGTACTTCGATATCGAGGTCGTAGATTTTTTGTCCATCAACCAGTGCTACACGCAACTCCTCTTCCTGGGTTGCGTTGACGAGCATTCGCTTCATGAGACCCTTCTGAGTATTCGCAAAGGGCCGCGAGCTCACGCACGGCGGGCGGAAGCGGTGGACTTGAGGTGCTATCGGGAAACGAATTCATCCGATGGGTGCCTGGCGCGGACCGTCGGGTCCGGCGCTTATCTTTCCATTCACTTTCTTGGCCCGCCCGTATGCGCTTGTCGCCAGCCCAGGACCCCAATTGGACAGGCCCTGGCACCGGCGCTGTACGCGGCCGGACGATGGTCTGAGCAATCCAGTGCACCTTGGGGCTCGCGGCCGACGACGGCTCGACACTGCGAATGCCGCCAGCGCAACCGAAGCGGGCGCATGGGGCATCGTCGAACTCGGACCCAGGTGAGACAGATTCGAACAGAACCAACTAATATGCGGCGCCTCTTCGGCGAGCCTCGAGGTACCGCGGAAATCGCCGCGGAATATAACAGGGCGTGGGCCGCCAATCAATGACTGATCAATAGCTTACGTGCACTTCCATCAAGTCAGCTATGTCGAGGCGCAGGAGGGCGATGACGGGCAGCGCCTGGACAATTTTCTGCTGCGTACGCTGGGGCCGGTGCCGCGCAGCCTCGTCTATCGGATCCTGCGGACCGGGGAGGTGAGGGTGAACGGCCGACGCGCCAAGCCCGCCTACCGGCTGGCTGCCGGCGATCGGGTGCGGCTGCCGCCGCTGCACGATACCAAGCAGGACAAGCCCGACACGGCCAAGGCGCCGTCGAAGTCGCTGCGCGATTTCGTCGCGGCCGCCGTGATCTTCGAGGACCGCGAGCTGATCGTCGTCAACAAGCCGGCAGGCGTCGCTGTCCACGGCGGCAGCGGGGTGAGCTTTGGCGTGATCGAGGCGTTACGAGCCGTTCACCCGGAGCTCAAGGAGCTCGAGCTCGTTCACCGGCTCGATCGTGAGACCAGTGGCTGCCTGCTCGTCGCCAAGCGTCGATCGGTCCTGCGCGAGCTGCACGCTCAGCTGCGGGAGCGCGAGATGGCAAAACACTATCTCGCCCTGGTCGCAGGGCGCTGGCCGTTCGGAGCGAAGACCATCGATCTGCCACTCAAGACGAATCTGAAGCAGGGCGGGGAGCGCGTCGTCCGTGTGCACGCGGCGGGACAGGAGGCGCTGACCACGTTCCGGCCGATCGAGCAGTTCGACAAGGTCGCGACGCTGCTCGACGTCGCGCTCGGCACCGGCCGCACGCACCAGATCCGCGTGCACGCTGCACACGCGGGTTATCCAGTGGCTGGCGATGAGAAGTACGGCGATCGCGACCAGGATGCGAAGCTGAAGCAGTACGGTTTGTCGCGCATGTTCCTGCACGCCGCGTCGCTCACGTTTCGCCGCACCGACGGACCTTTCACCGTGACCGCCCCGCTGCCACTCGAGCTCGAACGGGTGCTCGAAAGCCTGCGATCTACGGCACGGTGAAACCGTGCTTGCGCAACACCGCGGCGAGCCAGATCAGCGGCAGCCCGACCAGCGCGGTCGGATCGTGTGAGTCGACCTTGTCGAACAGCGAAATGCCGAGCGCCTCGACCTTGAAACCGCCGGCGCTGTCGTACGGCTTGTCGCGCGTCACGTAGCGGCGGATCTCGTCGTCGCTGAGACGCCGGAAATGCACGGTCGTGACGTCGAGGTGCCCTTCGTTCGTGCCGCTGTCCGAGAGCACGATGTGCACGGCCGTGTTGAATACCACGCGGTGGCCGCTCAGCGACTTCAGCTGCGCGATCGCGCGGTCGCCGGATCCGGGCTTGCCCAGTACATCGCGGCCGCACATCGCGAGCTGGTCGGAGCCGATCACGAGACTGTGGGTGTGCCGGCGCGCGACGACTTCCGCCTTGGTGCGCGCCAGCCGCCCCACGAGGTCCGCCGCCGATTCGCCGGGGAGCGGCGATTCGTCGACGTTTGGCGCAGCCACTGTAAATGGCACGCCGAGACGCTCGAGCAACTGCTTGCGGTAGACGGAGGTCGAGGCCAGGACCAGCCGCAGCTTGGCGGGACTCTTGCCGGCGCTCATCGCAGCTGCTCCCGCACGGCGCTCCCGGTAAAAACAAGCCCTACTAAAACAATCATTTACGCCCTTATTGTTTTTGACACTGCCGGGGGTGGCCGCTAGTATACGCGCCCCATGCCGCGACCCCCGGCCGTCTCCACCGACCTATATGTGGACGCAGACGTCTGTGCGCGGGCGGGCAGCACCATCGAGCGTCATTTTTCCGTGGCCCAGCTGCCGCGTCTGCACGAGGCGGGCGCGCAGGACGGATCGCGCATCGACGTGCGGTTGCAGTTTTCGGTGTACGACGGGCGGCCTGCGATCGACGGCACGCTGCTTGGCACGGTGAACGTAAGCTGCCAGCGCTGCATGCAGCCGGTGGCAGTGCCGATGGACGAGCGGTTCCAGGTGATCCTGGTGCCCGAAGAGAGTGCCGAGGAACCCGGCGGGTACGAGCCGGTGATCGCCGAGGCTGCGCACCTCGATGTGCGCTGGCTGGCGGAGGAGCAGGCGCTGCTGGCAATGCCGCTGGTACCGTTGCATGCGGACGGCGAGTGCGACGAGGCGGAGGTGCCGCCGCCGCGGACCGGGCAGGAGGCGAGCGCAGGCTCGCAGAAGCCGTTTGAGAATTTGCGGGATCTGTTGGAGAAATGAGCCATGGCAGTTCAGAAGAGCCGAAAGACACCTTCCAAGCGCGGCATGCATCGTTCGCACGATCATCTCGGCAAGCCGGCGCTGTCAGTCGATGCGACCTCGGGCGAAACGCATTCGCGCCATCGCATTTCGCCCGACGGTTTCTATCGCGGCAAGAAAGTCATCGAGAGCCGCGACAAGGGCGACACGGAATAAGCACGCGGGCCCGCGGCGCCGGTCCCGGCGTGCGCGGCGCGACATCTCCTTGAACAGTCCCCGGCCGATCACAATCGCGGTGGACGCCATGGGCGGCGATCACGGCCCCGGCGTCACTGTGCCCGGCGCGCTCGCCGCGTTGCAGGCCGAGTCCGATCTGCACGTCGTGCTCGTCGGTCTGCGTGAGCCCGTCGAGCGGCTGCTGGCCGAGGCGCCGGCCGGTGTGCGCTCGCGTATCAAGGTGCACGAAGCGACTCAGATCGTCGCGATGGACGAGAAGCCGCAGGAGGCTCTGCGGCGCAAGAAAGACTCCTCGATGCGCGTCGCCATCGACCTGGTGAAGTCCGGCGATGCGGCAGCGTGCGTCAGCGCCGGTAATACGGGCGCACTGATGGCGACCGGGCGCTTCGTGCTGAAGACGATCGAAGGCATCGACCGGCCGGCGATCATCTCGCGCATCCGCTCCCGCCATGGCCATACGCATATGCTGGACCTGGGTGCGAACTCGGAGTGCACCGCGGAGCACCTGTTCCAGTTCGCCGTGATGGGCACGGTCGTCGCTGCCGATCTGCACGGCATCGCGCAGCCGCGCGTCGGCATCCTCAACATCGGCGAAGAAGAGATGAAGGGCGACAGCGTGGTGCAGGACGCAGCGCGCCTGTTGTCTGCGAGCAAGTTGCACTACATCGGCTTCGTCGAAGGCGACGACATCTTCTCCGGCGAAGTCGACGTGGTGGTCACTGACGGATTCACCGGCAATGTGGCGCTGAAGACCATGGAAGGGCTCGCGAACATGCTGGTGGGCGCGCTGAAGACGGAGTACACGCGCAATCCGCTGCGCTACGTCGGGGCGGCCGCTTCCTGGCCGGTGCTGCGCTCGCTGCGTCGCGAGTTCGATCCGCGCACTTACAATGGCGCCAGCATGGTCGGTCTGAGCGGCATCGTCATCAAGAGCCACGGCAGCGCCGATGTTCTCTCTTTCCGCAACGCCATACGCGTCGGACTGATCGAGGCGCGCAAGGGCGTGCCGACGCAGATCTCCAACCTTCTCAAGGCGCAGGTGCCGTAGCGCACAGTCCAGCGGCGCTGCTACCTGCTAGACTTTTGCCACTGTTGAAGACGCCGCGATGAAGACCCGCTATCGATCGAGTGCGCTCCGGTTGGCCGCCTGGCTCGCCAGTCTTGCTGTCAGCGCGCAGCTGCATGCCGCGACCTATCCTTTGCCCAGCGGCGAGGACACGGTCATCGGCGATATTCAATACGCGGTCGCCGAGCACGAGGACACGCTGCTCGATCTGGGACGCCGTTACGGCGTCGGCTACGAGGAGATCGTCGCTGCCAATCCGGGCGTCGATCCGTGGCTGCCGGGCGCGGGCACGCGCGTGCTCATTCCATCGCGCTACATCCTGCCGGATCCGCCGCGCGAAGGCCTGATCGTCAGCCTCGCCGAGCATCGCCTTTGGTACTTTCCGCGGGCCAAGGTCGGCGAAGCACCGGTCGTCATGACCTATCCGATCAGCATCGGCAAGATGGACTGGAAGACCCCGCTGGGCATGACGCGCATCGTCAACAAGCGGGAGAAGCCGATCTGGTATCCGCCGGAGTCCGTGCGTCGCGAGCACGAAGCCGACGGCCGCCCGCTGCCGAAGGCAGTGCCGCCCGGTCCCGACAACCCGCTGGGCGAGTACGCGATGCGTCTCGGCATTCCCGGCGGCGCGTATCTGATCCATGGCACCAATCTGCCCGCGGGCGTCGGCATGCAGGTCACGCACGGTTGCATCCGGATGTACCCGGAAAACATCTCGGAGCTGTACAAGCTGGTCGCGGTGAACACGTCGGTACGCCTCATCGATCAGCCGTATCGCATGGGCTGGCACGGCGAGGAGCTGTACATCGAAGTGCATGCGCCGCTCGAGGGACAGGATCCGGTCGAGATGCGCAGCCTCACGAACATCACGCGGCTGCTGGTGGCAGCCACGCAGAATCGCAGCGTGGCGATCGACTGGGCGAGAGCGGAGCGCGCGTTCATTCTCGCGACCGGCGTGCCCGAGCCGGTGCTGTTGCGGCCGGCGACTGTGCAGGCAGCGGGCGAGACACCCGGCGGCTAGCCGACGCACTGCGTTAGACTGCGGCTCGCGGGTCCCGCGGCCGGAGTCATCTTCTACCGAGTTAGTCCATGGCCGAGGCTGTGGGATCCGCCTGAACGAAAACGCCGCGGCATTCGCCGCGGCGCCCGGTTTTGGTCAAGACAAAAAACGCCGCGGCATTCGCCGCGGCGCCCGGTTTTGGTCAAAGACAAAAAAACGCCGCGGCGAATGCCGCGGCGTTTTTCATCTCTAGCAACCGAATCGAGTTACTTCGACACGGCCTTCTTGAAGGCGCGATCGATCTTCTCGTTGGTCGCGTCGCAGCAGGACTGGCTGGCCTGAGCGGCCTGCATCGCCTGGTTCGCGGCGCTCTGCGCGCTGTCAGCGGCGGAGCGAGCAGAAGCGGCGGCGCTGGCTGCAGAGTCCGCTGCGGCCTTCGCTGCTGCCGCGTCCTGGACTGCCTTGTCTGCAGTGGCCTTGACTTCATCAAGGTTCTTCTGCGACACGCAGCCGCTGGCAGCGACGAGCACCAGGGCGGCAACGCCTGCCTTCAGCGTGGTGGAGATGCTTTTCTTCATGACTTCTTTCCCCTTCTTCTGGGTCGGACAAAAATGGACCGGAGCGACTAAATTTCACGCCTCATAATCCGCGGGAGTTATGGCGGGTTCCCTCGAATTTCGCCTCAAAACCTCATTCTTTGTAAAAGGTTCCGGCACGAGCCGAGCGCGGAGGATACAAGATCGAAGCGGTGCGATAAAGCACAAACGATGCTGGCGTCGTTGAGACGCGACAGTGCTCGACAGCGATGGTGCGTGTGTCAGCGCCAGCAGGCAGCCGTGTTATCGGCGTCGGACTGGTTTGTGGCGCTACGCGTACCCGCCTGGGTGATCGTGAAGGTCTTGCAGTCCTTGTCCTTGCCTTGCGGCCCATCGTCCTTCTGCGTGGCCGTTGCGGTAAATCTGAGGCTCAGGTTGTCGCTGACGATTCCCAACGTGTAGTAGTCATGCTCCGTCTTGGGGATGCCCAGGCCCGCGGGTGACGGATCGTCGAGATGGTCCTGGTCCGCATACGCGTTGTTTTGCAGATAGAACTTCTCCTGCGCGGCTGCAATCTGCAGCAGGGCAGCAGTCGCGTCGGTGCGCTGTGCCCGCAGCAGATAGCTGCGATAAGAAGGAATGGCGATCGAGGCGAGGACGCCCAGGATCACCACCACCGCCATCAGTTCGAGCAGGGTTACGCCGCGTTCGCGAGATCTCGTCATGCCGGTACGCTCCGCAGATATCTTCGGTTCGGGATGCGGCGGGCCGCGACCGCATTGTCGCGATCGCGGCCCGCTTGATCAGTTGCTGCCTTCCGTGTCTCTCTGATACCAGAACGTGCGCACCGGGTCGTTGGTGAAGCTCACGCCACACGATTCCACACCGACGAGGCAGGTCGGCGTAGACGTCTCCGGGAACAGGATCACCGCTTCGGGCGCGATGCCGCTCTGGTCGAGCTCGCCGTAGCGATCCTGGCGGTCGTCGCCAGTCGGGCTGACGTTGCCGTTCTCGTCCACCGAATTGTCGCGGTTCAACACGGGCGAACCGTCGATCGCCGACACCGCGTACAAGCGGTTCGTGCCTTGACGCGCAACGCACGAGTTGCTGCCAGCGACGGTATCCCCTGATTGAGGCAGGTAAGTCGTGAAGATGATGGTGTTCGCGAACGTGATGGACTCGGCGAGCACCTTCTCGCCGGCCCACGTCGGATCGTTCAGGTCCATCTTCCAGCCGTCCGCGTCCGCCGGAATCGTCGGCTTGATGTTGGTCGTGACGTCGACCAGTTTGGTGCTGCCGTCCGTGATGTACGGAAAGGTTTTGAAGTCGGCCTGCGACAGCCGCACGAACGGAGCCCGGTCGCGCAGCGAGTAGAAGCGGTCGTGAATCTGCTCGTCCAGCGGATGACCGCGGTAGCCGGAGCCGATCGCGATGTTGAGGAACGCGTTGCCGTTCTGCTTGAGCATCGAGACGTCCGGCGCGTAGTAGAACCGCCGCGCGTCGGTCGTAGTGCTGCCCACGCCGCCGCCACGACCCAGCGACGCGAATACGCCGCCATTCACCAGAGCATTTGCCGCCGAGCCGTTGTTGATGTCGAACTTCCACACGCGCCCGCCGGTGTCCGCAGCGTACATGCGGTCCGCCAGCTGATCGCCGTCGAGGTCAATGACGCGCACATCGCCGGGGAACGAGTTGTTCATCTTGCGCGCATCATCGGTGACGCCCTCGTCGATCTTGAGAACGGCGCCATGGGAGGTATCAGCGTCACTGGCGGGACCGGCGCGCCACAGGAGCGTGCCGCTCACCGCGTCCACCATGTAGATGCGATTGCCGACATCATCCGTGTTGTAGACCAGATTGTCCTGCGAGGGGTCGTAGCCGCCGGCAAAGATGGCAACCAGCTGAGGTTGGGCGGTCCCGATCTTCACCTTCGTAATGACCGGCGTCGACCAGGTCTGCGCCAGGCCAGGCAGCTGCTCGTTCGAAGCAAGCGGCGTACCGTCCGCCTTCAGCTCGTTCGCGCTGCCCCTGCGCCACAGCAGTTTCGGCGTGCCGCGGTCCGTGACGTCGAGTGCGTAGTAGCTCTCGCCGCCGCGGCCCTCGCCGAAGAACAAGTAGACCGCGTCGGTACCATCGACGGTGCCGTTGTTGTTCAAGTCGGACTTGTAGATGCGGATGTTTCCGTCCAGGCCGTAGCGCTTCGCCGACTGCACTTTGTCTTCGTACAGGTCGCGCATGCGGCTCAGCATCGGAGTCGGGATGAACGACCAGATCTCCTTGCCGTCCTTGGTATTGATCGCGTGCAGGTAGCCGTCGTTGGTGACGGCGAACAGCACGAGGTCCGGATTGTCTTCGGTGCCGCCATAGATCACGGTCGCCGGACGGCCGTGCAGCGGGTCACCCATTTCGAAGCGCGCTTTGCTCTGGTCGGCGACCGCCTCGGCGTCGACGTCGGCGCCGCGGATCCAGTTGATGAGTTTTTTCTTATCATCCGCGGTGGCGGTGTCGTCGAGCCCCAGCATGGCCGGCGTGATGTTGGCGTTGTCCGGGAGCACCTTGTTGTCATCGGCCGTGATGTCCGCGCCGGCGACTACGTCGGTATAGATGACCCGAGTGTCCGGGCTGGGCAGCTTGTGGGCGGCGCCGCCGACCGTCACGTTCGGGCCATCCTCGCCGGATTGCCAGAAGCTGTGCGCACTCTTCTTGAAGAACCCGTTCTCGACGACTGCCTGACCGTCCTCGCCCACGATCGTACCGGTGGTCTCGATCTTGTACTTCTTGATGTTGCCCGGCCAATGGAACTTGTTGCCGGCGGCCGGCGGCTGCGGCGTGCCGAACACGGTGATGTACAGATCGGAAAGGTTCTGCGTGCGGTTGAACGCGTTCACGGCCACGGTCGGAGCGGTGAAGGTCGTGTTGACCGAGAGGATCTCGCCGATGATGTTGGAGAACGCGGCGTTGAGCGAGGCGTTGTCGCCGGCGGTGAAGAACTCGCCGCCGCCGCGCTTGGCCGTGTTCTTCAGCACGTCGACCGCCCAGGCGACGCTCTGCACGTCGCCGCCGAAGCCCACGGTGTAGGTCGTGATGCTCTGGTCGCCGACTTCGTTCGCCGGTGCCAGGTCCTCGTCGTGCGCGAAGCCTGCGAGGTCATCGAGGCACACGCCGTTGGTATCAGTCGTGCCCTGGTTGGGTGTGCACGTGCCGGTGCCCTTGACCACGTCCTTGGGTAACTTGCCGTATGCGTCCAGATAGTCCTGGAAGCCGGTCATCGTCGGGCTGTGGTTCGGCAACCACGAGTCGGCCACCGGCTCGCCGTCGGTGAGCAGCACGATGAAGTTCTTCTGGCAGGATGCGCCTATCGGGCTGTTGTAGGTCTCGCCGCTGCGGGCGGCGGGATCGGTGCTGTTATCCGGCTTCGCAGTCTTGCCGTAGTCCCAGCTCATGCCACGCCAATAGCGCAGAGCTTCCGAATAGGTCTCCGACAACGGCGTGGTGCCCGAGGGTTGCAGGCTGTCGATCGCCGTCAGCATGGTGTCGCGCGAGGTCGCGACGTCTTCCATCGCCTTGATGACCATGCCGCCCTCGCCATTCGTGCTGAAGCGCATCAGGCCGACGTTGGCGTTCGAGAGCCCGGCGACCAGGGTGTGCAGGGCCTCTTTGACGATCGTCAGGCGCGACTTCTTGACGGTCTGGGCGTGGTAATACCAGTTCAGATAGTTCGAGGTATAGAAGACATAGCCGCGGTCAACCTCGCTGGTCGTCCAGTTGATCAGCTGTCCGAGCTCGTCGGTGAACGGGCCATTCTTGCCGTTGGCGGCGTACTTCTTCGAGCCGTCGCCGTGCGGGGGATTGATCTTGTTCAAATCGCTGTCGTCGGCGCACTCGATCTGCTTGTCGTTGATGTCGTTGTTGCCGGTCAGCACGCGCAGGTTGCTCCACCTGCTCTTGGTCGCGTCACCCGCGGGCTTCCATTGGGCCGCACGGTTGACGTTCACGAAGCCGTTGACGTCGATGACGCTCTGGCCGGTCTTGCACAGGAAGTTCGACGCGCTCACCCAGCCGGCCAGGTTGTCCGCCGCGTCGCCACGCAGACTGCAGTCCGACCTGCGCACGGGCAGGTCGTTGCTGGCGTTGGGGAATGTGGCGCCCTTGGCCTTCCAGTACACCCGGTCGGGCGTGCAGTCGCCGGTATAGGTCACGGCCGGATCGTAAGTGGTCTGCGTGTCCACGGCGGTGTCCATGCTGCCCGACGTGTCCATGACGAACAGGATGTTCGGGCGCGACTCGGCCGAGGTCTGCGTCGGCTCGCCCAGGTAGATCTCGGTGTCGTCCGCGTGTACGGGCAACGCAGCGCTGCAGATCAGCGTCGCCGCGCAGAGCGCGTAGAAGGGTGAGTAGCGGTTACGCATGCAGGGGTCCTCGATGGGCCAGTGCCGGCATCATTCAGCGGTGTCGCTCGCGACGATGCGCGTTACGACGTTGGTTTTGATGTCATAGAACACGACCGCATTCGCGGTCGCGCTGCGAGCGTACGCACGCAAGTCGGCGTAGTTCACCGGCTTGCGCCCGAGAAAGAATCGCGAAGCGGTGGTGAGCTCGAGCGTGACCGGCCCGCAGGTTTCGCACGGCCGCAGCGTCATCGAGCCCGTCGCGACATCCGGCAACGGCAGCCCGACCGTGCTCGTCTCGATCGGTCGCTCGGAACTGCGCGGGACCGGGTCGGGGTCATCGGCCGCGAACGCGTTGGCCAGCAGGCCTGCAGTGAGCAGCAGCGCAAACGTGGCTTTGTTGAACATGGCTTGCTCCGAACCGGATAAGAGGTGTCTGAAATTCACTCGACTGCTATCAGGCCGTCACTTGGCGGCTTGGGCGACGACGTAGAAGCCCTGCACGTGCGTCTGGGTCGAGTCACGGCTCGACGTCCCCGTGCTGGTGATATCGAAGTGGTAGGCGCTGAAGCCCTTGCCGACGCCCATGCTGAAGCCGCCGGAGGGTACGTTCGTCACGCCATTGTCCGGGTTGTGCCGCGTCAGGATCTTGTAATCGTCGGTCGTACTCCCCGGGACGTCGAGGATCTTTTCCGGATCGACGTTCGCGGTGTTCACTCCCAACACGCGCGCCTCGCGCAGCGCCTCTTCGACGCCGGTCTCCGAGGCCTGGAATGCGTTCTCGGTGTACTGCGCGTTGCCGGCCATCTGCAACTCGAGGGTCGCGCTGTTCATGCCGGAGATGGCGAGCAACGTCAGGACCATTAACAGGATCAGGCCGACGACGAGTGCTGCACCGCTTTGGTGTTGCGCACGCGCTCGGGAGAGGTTGCTTTGCTTCATCATGTCGCGTTCCTGATCTGGATGGTCTTGGTCACGACTACACGACGACGGTCGTCGTGGAACACGGCAGCCGTCTGGTTCGCGTTGGCGTAGTTGTAGGCGCGGTTGGTGTCCTTGAACCCGACCTCGCGTTCCTCGGCTACGACCAGCAGCCACAGCTGCACCGTGGCAATCCGCGCGCCGGCGGGGATCGCGTCCTGCGGATTCACGTAGCGCTCGACGGTGCCGTCGCCGTTGGTGTCGAGGCCGAACTGCACCTGCAGGTCTTGCACGCCCGGAATGATTTCTTCATCAACAATTTTCGGTGCGCCGGCGTCGCGCATCAGCGTCTGCCGGCGCAGTGAAAACTGGCGCAGGCCATTCACCACGGGGCCTTCGCCGATGTAGTAGGCGCCGACCATCAGGTTGTGCGTTTCGGATTGCGGCGACGCGCCGAAGCCAGCGGGTCGGACGCCGTCGCTGAACAGTGCAGCCGCTTCGCGATTCGACTGCACCTGCAACCGGCCGTCCTCGAGCGCGGTTGCGTCGACAGTTGCACGGCGCACGATCAAGACATCCGCCCAGTTGACCTTGACGAAACCGCCACCAGGCGCGCACCCCAGGTCGTAGCCGGTGCCCGGCGGCGTCGCGGTCGCGTCGCGTCCTTCGATCGGCGCTGCCACATTGACCGTGAAGTTGGCGGCGCAATCGTTGCCGACCGCGCCGGCGCCGTTGGTGAATGAATCCGGGCGGTTCGTCAGGCCCCAGAACCCCGCGAGGCGTACGTCGGGGCCGATCACGTCGAGCGCATAGCGTCCCACTTCCTGCATGCGCGAGGCCACGTCATTCGTGCGATACGTGTTGCGGCTCTGCATGTAGACGGTGACAGCGCCTGCGAGCAGCAACGCGCCAATCGTGAGCGAGACCATCAGCTCGATCAGGCTCAGGCCCAGGGCACGAACGGGTGTGTTTCGCATGCGCTTCATGCCTGGATCGTCATGCTGTACGAGCTCGGGGTCGACGCGTTCACTTCTGACCACGTGATCGTGATCGTGTAAGTGACCGGGACCGCCGCGGGATCGACGCAGTCGATAGTGCCGGTGCCGCCGGGCAACGCGAGTTGAATAGCGCCCAGCCACAGGGCTTTATCATGGCGTGCGAGCTCCGCCGGCGTGCAGCCGGCGCCGCTCGGCTTGCACTTGGCGTTGGTGTCGGCGCTGGTGACTGCGGCTTCGTACTCGGCCTTGCCGGCGCGGTTCGCGCGAATGCGATCGGCGATGTCCGACGCGAGCGTGACGGCAGTGGTGCGCGTCAGCGCGGTGCGCGACGAGCGCAGACCTTCGACGTGCAGGGCGGCGATGCCGAGCATGCCGATCGATAACACGACCAGCGCGACCAGCGCCTCGACCAGGGTGAAGCCCTGCGCCCGGTTCCAGTTAATTCGAGTTTGCATTGTGTATCTCATGGGCAAGTCCCCAACCTGCCGTCGTTCGTGATCGTCGCCACCACACGCGTCACTTGCGGCCGGCCGGTCGGTGAGATCATCACGCCACGGGCCGCCGAATTGTCTGGGCCATTCAGGGCTTTATTGCCGCGCGGGTCGCACAGGACGATGCCATCCAGGTCCGCGCCCAGCGCGACGATGCCGCGGGCAAATCCCGCGTTGTTGAAAGCGATGTAGCCGCCGTTGCCGTTGGGTTTCGAGAACAGGCTGATCGTGGAGGGCAGTGCGCCATGACGCAGCAGCACTTCTTCCGTCCCGGTCACTGTTCCACTGCTGTCGGTGTCCGCAAAGACCACCCAACCCTGCGTGCCGTTGCCGCCGCAGGCCGGCGTCGCTGCCGTGGGGTCGGCGCTGAAGCACAGGATCGTCTGGGTGTGCCGCTTCACCGATTCGCTGCGCGCGCGATACACGGCCGTCAGCAAGTCATTCGCCGCGCTCGTCATACGACCGTTCCAGATGAAGTCGCGCATGTTCGGGATGGCGATTGCGAACAGGACGCCGGCGATGGCGAGCACGAGCATCAGCTCGTAGAGCGTGAATCCGTCAGCTTTACGGGATCTCATGGGGCGCGAACTATAGGCAGGGCCGCAGCCGCGTACAGACACCGCCGACAAACGGCTTGGCGGTCGGGACGGACGGCGAAGTCGCCGGCTTCTGTCAAACCGTGCTGGCAGGGCCGCCTGGAACGCTCCGGCTTGTCTGCGCGGACGTTTCTGTATATAAGTACAAAACTGATTATCCGTACAGCGGAGCCGCAATGTCCGACCTCACGCCGCGCCAGCGCCAGATTCTCAAGATGATCCAGGACTCGCTCGTCGACAACGGCATGCCGCCGACGCGCGCCGAAATCGCCGCGGCTATGGGATTCAAATCACCGAACGCAGCGGAAGAGCATCTGCGTGCTCTGCAACGCAAGGGCGTGCTCGATCTGCTGCCGGGCGCTTCGCGCGGCATCCAGCTGAAGGACTCTCTTCGTGAGCAGATGGGCCTGCCCCTGATCGGTCGAGTTGCAGCCGGCAGGCCCATGCTCGCGGAGGAGCACATCGAGGCCCGGTACCAGATCGACCCGAAGATCTTCCAGCCGAAGGCGCATTACCTGCTCAAGGTGCGCGGCATGAGCATGAAGGACATCGGCATCCTGGACGGTGACCTGGTCGCCGTGCATCGCACTCCGGAAGTGCGCAGCCGCCAGATCGTCGTGGCGCGCCTGGACAACGAAGTCACCGTCAAGCGCTACAAGCAGGACGGTAAAGTCGTGTGGCTGCTGCCGGAGAACGAGGAATTCGAGCCGATCCGCGTCGATCTCAAGGAGCAGTCGCTCATCATCGAAGGCGTCGTCGTCGGTGTGCTGCGCCAGGGCAAGTCCAAGGGGCTCTTTCAGTAGGCGAGATCACCAGCACGTCGCCGGCAGCCGATTGCCGGTCTGGTCAATCGTTATCGCCGTGCAGCCCGTGTCGCTCGCTTGCCCGCCCTGTGCATCGGCACGCACCGTGAACTGCGTGGCATTGAGGGTCGGCGCAGTGATCCGGTAGTAGCCCTTGGGCGTGTTGTAACCCGCGCCGGCGTTGAATTGATTCGCCGTCGGGCAGTTGGTGTTGTCGTTGTACAGCATGTACCGCGTGTAGCACTTCTCGAGCGCATTGGCCGTCTGCTCCAGGGCCACGCGCGCCTCGGTGCGATTCGAGCGGCGCACCTGGGCGCGGTAACTCGGATAAGCGATCGCCGTGAGCACGCCGATGATCACTACTACAGTCATCAGCTCCATCAGCGTCATGCCGCGTTGCTTGCGGATCATATGAGTCGTCCTCACCGTATCTGTCTCCAGGATTGACGGCCGACCGTGCCCGCGCCGGGATTCTCGGTAATGCGCTGAATGCTGCCCGAGGAGCCCGGCGAGTACTTGTACTGCACCGGTCCGGCGCTGCGATCGCCGTCGACGACGCCCGGTGACTGCAGGATACCCATGCCGTCTTCGGACCCCAGCGCGCTCGGCGGCACATAGATGGTGTTGCCGCTCGCATCGGTGACCGGAATCAGGTCGTTGTCGTCGAACTTGCCGTCGTTGTTGATATCGAACGGCGCCTCCTCTAGACGCGCGCCGTCGAGCACGTTGAGCTCCATGATCCAGCTGCGGCCGCCGCCGGAGCAGGGATTGGTCTCCGGGATGACGGTCGTGAAGATCACGTGGCCGTTGCGCACGATCGGGTTCGACACCGACTTCTCGTTCTGGTAGCCCGCGACCGGCGAGACCAGGTCGATGTACCAGCCGGACGTGCCGACTGAATTGTTGCTGGTGATGCGCGCGGCAATCGGCGGCGGATCGCCGAGCGGCCCGGTGGCGCCGTCCGGATCCGGCGGATCGTAGGTGATCTCGTTGGTGATCGTCTGCTGCGTCAGGGCCGTGCGCAGCGTCACGCGATCGGTCGCGGCCACGCCCGTGTTCTGATCGATGATTCCGTAGAAGCTCTGCGGCCGCGTCGGCGTCGACAGCAGATCCGAAGGCTCCAGGTACTTGCCGGTGCCGAATAGCACGACCATGCCGGCGCCCTTGGGGCCGCGCGTCACTTCGGGACGATCGGTGATCGGTTGCCGGTTGCCGGACGCATCGACGGCGGTAAACAGCGGCTCTTTCGGCGTGCTCGTGCCGTACGCGACCTTCCAGTTCAGCGGGTTCGAGTCGCGCAGGTCGAACTTCCACATGTTGCCGTACAGGTCGCCGGCGTACGCGTAGTCGACGATGCGATCAGCATCGATGTCGACGAAAGTAGGCGTCGACAGACCGTTATCCCACGTGACCCCGGCAGGCCGCTGCGCGTTGCCGACGCCGGTATCGAGCTTGCGCACCGTCGCACCCGTCGCAGCGTCGCGGATGAAGAGCACCGCGTTGCCCGTCGCGCTGGCCGCACCGTCGCTGGCCGTGCTGTTGTAGCCATTGCCGAAGCCAACCACCCAGCGGCCGGTGCCGCCCGCCGTGGTGTCGTGAGACTTCACGATGGAAGGCTGACTGAACGTGAAGCCCAGGTCCGCATCGTTGGCGTCGGTGAACTCCCAGAGGATCGTGGCCGGCGCATTGGTCGTGCCCTCCGCAGCGGCGAGGCGCGCGGTGTCCGTGACGTCGAGCGCATAGATGCCCTGGCCGCCCTTGTTCAGGCCGCCGGCGATCACGGTGTGCCAGGCGCTGCCCCAATACGCATCGCCCAGGCTCGGGGAGCCGTCGACGAAGTACTCGTGCTGGTAGTTCTGTTGCGCCAGCTTGGTGATGCGCGCGAGCGGGCCCGCGCCGATCAGCTTGAACATCGGCGTGGGGATGAACGCAAACACTTCCGCGCCGGTGTTGGCGTTGAAGCCGTGCAGCATGCCGTCGTTGGCGCCAGCGTAGACCATCGGCGTGCGCTCGGCGGTGGTGTCGTTCGCGGCGACGAAAGTCGAATACGTCGTGCTGCCCGTGCCTTCGAGGTTATCGCGATAGCGGAACGGCGGCCGGCCGACGAACAGCGGCGCGGACGAGACGATGTCGCCCAGCTTGCTGACTACGCGCGGCCGGAACTTGCCGGCGACGTTACCTTCATTGGTGCCGTTGCCGCGCAGGTACTCGAGCATTGTCTGGCTGCCGAGCTGCGTCTGGCGGGGCGCGTCGAGCGAGTTCCACTGGAAGGCCACCTTCGCGCCGGTCGAGTCGCGCGTGATGATCTGGCGCGAGTTCCACGCGGGTAGCTGCTGGGCGGCGTCCCACTCGGCTTCGCTGTCGAGCAGCGGCGGGACGCCGTTGCCGAGCGTGCCGTCGGCATTGATGCGGAACGCGAGCAGCTGGCCGGCCCACGTGCCGCTGTTGAAGCGCGTCTGGTAGATGCGGGTCAGATTGGAGATCGAGCCCGAGTTCACGGATGCGGACGAAGCCGAGGACACGCGGCCTTCGATGAAGTCGAAGGCGCGATCCAGGCCGTTGACCAGGTTCTGCGGCTGCGTGGCGAGCACGTAGTTGTCCGGCTGGCCGTCGCCGTCCGCGTCCCATTCGCCCGTTTCCGGGATGGTGTTGCTGTTGGCGTCGGTGAAGCCGCCGTACTTGCCGGTCAGCCACAGCATGTTCTTCGGGCCGTCGAGCGGATTCGAGTTGAACTCCTGCGTGTCGATCATGAACGTCTGCACGTTCTGGATGCCGCGGTCGTTCGGGAAATCGCTGCGCAGGTCGGTCGTGTTCGCGTAGTACGCGAGACCGGCGACGTAGTACGAGTTCTGCTTGCCCGGCGAAGGGCAGGTACCCATGACCTCGCCGAGCGCGGTGACGGTCTTGCTGGTGCAGCTGTTGTCGAAGGTGCCGACGCCGCCGCCGACGCTGTCATTCGCGCCGCTGACGCTGCCGTTCGCGCCAGTGCTGGTCCAGGTGCCGGAGTTCGGCCAGCTGCCGTTCAGGCCTTCCAGCGCGCCGACCCGGTTCGTCAGGTCGCGCACGTTGATGGAGGTGTCGGCGTTGCTCGGCTCGCCGTAGTCCTCGCCGTCGAGCGTGATCGTGCCGGAGGCGCCGCTGATGGTCGGCGACATGAAGAACGTTCCGGGCAGGCGCTTGTCGAGCCACGGATTCGCGTCGTTGATCGCGATGATGAAGTTCTTCTGGCACTTGTACTGCTGCGGGTCGCTCCAGCTGTTCACGACCTGGAATCCGCCCATCTGGGTGGTCGTCAGGCCAGCCGAGTATTCGGGCGTCGGGCCAAGGTGCTTGAAGTAGCGGATCGACTCGTAGAACAGCTCGCTGACCGGGTCGAGGCTCTTGTAGGCCGCGTCGCTGAACTTGTTGATGTAGTTGATGACGCCGCTGTTGAGCCCGCCGCTGGCGCCGTCGGGGTTGTCCACCAGCGTGCCGTCGGTGAGGAATTCGGCGACGGAGTTGGTGGTGCCGTCGGGCAGCGTCGGGCCGACGTACTTCATGTTCGAGCGCAAGACACCGCCGTGGCGGTTGCTCGAGCCGTCAGTGCTGTAGCTGATCGCTCCGAAGCGCTTGGTCCGCGCGTTGCGCTGAATCGCGCCCTCCGGCTTGGAATACGAGCCGTAGGAGACGCAGTTGTTGTCGCTGAGGCCGGTGGGCACCGTATCGCAGACTCGCACCGCTGTCGTGAACGCCGCCTTGAAGCCGGTGCCGCTGCCGCTGCGCGCGTCGGCGAAGCTCGTCGCGACGTTGAAGCCGAACGTGGTGTTGTAGAAGTACAGAGTGGCATCGCTGTACGGCGTCACCGTGTTGGGCGCGACGTTCGTGCCGGCGTCGATGTACTTGATCGGGAACCAGCTGTCGTTGTCGGTCTTGCGCGCACGGCGCACGACGGTCTCGGCGCTGCCGCCGATGGTGTCGACGATGCGGTTGCCGCCGGTCATCGTCATGATGAACATGTCGATGGCGGTCATCGAAACCCAGTTGAGAAAATTGCCGCTCCACGCGCCGGAGCACGCGTGGTTAGGCATGGCCGCGGCCGTCGAGGTCGCGTTGAATTGCGTGGACGCGTACGTGTAGCACTTCCGCGGATTGAAGTAGCCGATGTACTCGTACGCCGGCAAATAGCACGCGCCGACGGTGTTGCCGCTGATCGACTGGCGACCCGCGCAGCCGGTGGGCACTCCGGCCTGGTCAGTGTATGCCGCGCCGCCCATGGGCGTTTCCACGGACATCTCGATGAGCACGTTGGGATCAGCGCGCGACAGCAGGTACAGGGGGACATCCTGCAGTGCCAGCGTTGCGCCATTGGCGCTGCCAAAGACTGCACCTGCCACCAGCAGCGCGGTGGTGCTCTTGAGCAGGATGGAACGCGGGAAAGGCTTCATGGGATGCAACCTCGATTACTGTTGCAGCTCGACGATGTCGATGCGCAGCACATCGGTGCCGCGCAACGTGACGCGTGCGCGATCGGCGTAGCCGATGCCGACCAGCGTGTCGCACGTCAGGGCGTCGCCGCGGAAATCGAAGCATTGGGCGACAGCCGGATTGAATTGATAGGTCTGGCCATGATCGACCTGCACGGCGGTCGCAGTGATCTGCGTCAGCCGGCCTTCGACGACGCCCGGGGCGCCCGCGGCGAGGGCGTGCAGTG
>Ga0209382_10000418_pt1 | contig 70175 bp, 44 predicted proteins | sample SoiMetdeltSBSDD5_FD_187599 | JGI IMG/M metagenome (GOLD analysis project Ga0209382, IMG submission 187599) | Bulk soil microbial communities from a Populus tree surrounding site in Tennessee, USA - Soil MetaG P. deltoides SBSDD5 (SPAdes) (version 2) | ecosystem: Environmental > Terrestrial >...
GTTCGACGACTGACGATCCGTCCGTCCACCAGAGCACCAGGGGACGGAACTTCGCTTCGAGCTGAAGCGAGAGCAACTGCTCGAAGGCGCTGGTCAGGTGAAACGACGCGCCCAGGGGGAGCTGCCAGGCCTGTGGACTCTCCTCGAGGACAGAAACCGCGGCCGGGTCGAGGATGATCGGCGGCCGCTCGACCACTCGCGCGAATTCCTCCTCCAGGGCCGCGACCCCTTGATCGAACCGGTCGAAGTCGACCAGATCGGCGGCCAGGGTCTCGATCACCAGGCGCTCTGCGGTATCGAGAAACCGGCCGGAGGCGGCGGCTGCGGTCACCAGGCACACATCATCGGGAAGCTCAGCCACGACGGTCAGGGGGAAGTAGCGGCCGACCTGGTCGACGCTGGGCGCCAGCAGGCCCATGACCGGCGCGGGACCGCACGCGCCCGGCGCGCAGACGAACCGCCACGCCGGACTCGTCAGGTACACGTCCAGCCACTGGGCGCCGAGCGCCGTACGGCTTGCCGCGAGGCACTCGCGCAGCCAGGCGTCCCAGCCGTCCACGAACGCGTCAGAGACGCGGCGGCGCAGGAAATCACCGTGACTGGGCAGCTTGCCGTAGAAACCGACGTGCACGTCCGTCAAGACCCGCAGCTGAATTGCTTCCAGCCACCCGACGCAAACGGGTTGCTCTCCGCGCGCGTCCCCTCGACGAGCACGCGTGCCGACTGATTCCCGGTCTGCATCCGCAATCGAATCTGCTGCTGCGCATCGGCGGGACCTTCCACGGTCGCGTCGACCATCCTGAACCAGGCCCACGCGCCGCCGTAGGTGGTGGGCGGGCTGTAGTAGCGCCCTTCGAACGAGGCCTGCGCCTGGCCGGGCATGGGACCCGGCCACTTGCCCTGTCTCTTGACCGGACTCTGCGGCTTACCGTCGAAGATCAGCCCGTCCACCTGGAGCACGAACCGCGAGGTCGCGGCATCCAGATCCGAGATCGTGACGGCGTACTGCACTTCCGGACTCTTGGAGCCCGGGTTGAAGAACATGTCGCGTATCCGGAGCGCCGACTGGACCTGCTCGAGGATCGGCCGCTTCGGATTCACCGACCCGGGGCGCCACGTCCACGGCGTCTGGGAAGCGTCGACATACTTCGCGAGATGGTCGGTGAAGAACTTGTCGTAAAGGCCGCCGTAGCCGAAGACATCGCCGAACGCGGCGACGACGACTTCCTGCTGGGCCGAGCTGAACGGGTACCGTCCATCGATCACGCCGTGGCACCCGCGCACGACCTGATCGTACAGAGCGTCGATCTTGTCGGTCGCCTCGCTGCTCACAACCGCGACCGGCGCTTCGACGATGTCCGAAACGACATTGCGCAGGCCGCCGGGAAGGACGACGGCCTGCTGCCGCAGGGTCTGCATCAACGCGCGGAACTGCTGGCTCGTGAGCGTGTCGAGCGGGCTCACGCCGGCCACGTCGGGGCCGAGCGTGTCGAGCTGTTTCTGAATCTCGGTCAGCGTGTTGATGACGCCATCCAGCTGCGATTGGCCGGCTGGGCCGGCCGTCAGCTGGCGCACCCATTGGAAGTGCGTGGTGACGATCATTCCAGGGCTGCCGGTCGGCAACCCGGTCGCGGCCTGGAACGGCTTCAGCGCGTCGGCGAGCTTCTGCTTCGCGCCTGCGATCGTTCCCTGGGGCTCCGTTGGAGGCGCCGTGTCTGCGAGAGTCGTATTCGCGGCGACGACTCGCAGGATGCCCCTGAGCGGGGAGCTCGGCGAAGTCAGGATGCGAAGCGCTCCATTCGTTTCGGCGATCGACGGGAACGATGCGAATTCGATGTCGTCGAGGAAGGCGTCCCAGGCGCTGATGTAATCACGCTCGTAGTTGGCAATGACACCAGTGACCAGCGGCCCGGCAACCGAGAGTGTCGACGCGGCCCCTTCACCCCAGATCCAGGCATCGTCGGACAACCGCTTCACGAGCACTGCCTGACCTGTCGTGGTGATCTCCTTGAAAACGTCCCTGGTATAGAGATTTGGCATCGGCGTCGACCACGGGCCGCTCTTGCGCTTGAAGACCCGTTCGACGTCCATGCCGATCGCCTGATCGAGGCGGAGCCCTTCACCCTTCGACGTGTAGGAGCGCTTGATGTCCTCGTAGAGGATCTTTGCCATCGGCGAGCGCTGGAGGCTGCTGCGCACCTGCGCCACGGTCGTGCCATCGAGCGGCACCGGACGGATCACGCCGTCGGCGATGACGGCCTCGAAGTGTTTCGAGAGCGCCGGTCCGGCAGCAGGCGCGCGGGCGCCCTTCCACTCCTGATCGACGATTTCCTGCAGGTATTGCTTGTCGAGGTGCTCGGGGTCGCCGAGCATGAGATATCCCTTGAAGTAGGCGTGCAGCCGCTCCGGCTCCGACCCGTATTGATTCATCCGCGAGCGGATCAATGCGGAGACTCGGGGCAGCAACACGGTGTCGAGCTCGCGCAGGTACGCGTCACGCGCCGAGTGCCCGATCGACGCGCCCTGGTAGAGTCCCCATCGCAGCAGGAGGACGGTGCCGTCGCGGAACCGCTCGGCGGAATCGACAATCACGCGGATGGTGTCGAGGCGCGGCACGATGCGATCGATCGCGGCGGTCGCCGCCACCGAAGGCACCTTGTCGAGCGCATCGACCTCGACCCGGATCTGCTCGAGGAAGTCCCGGTTGCGGTTGTAGCTGACCGTCAACCCGAGAACGCCGGCGACCGCGATCAGGCCGGCTGCGGCATACGCGCCAAGTTGCACCGCGGCCTTCCTGGCCTCGAGACCGCGATTGATCCCGGCGAGGCCGGACTCCCCGATCATCACGTCCTTGAGGAGCGATTCGACGAAGTAGGCCTTCCCTGGTCCTGACGAAGGCCTGACCGCCGCGCCGAAGGTCCGGCTGATGCTGCCGAGCAGCCGGTCGATTGGCGTCCCGTCCTGCGTGCCGCTCGTGAAATACACGCCACGCAGCAGGACCTGGCCCGTGAACTGGCGCGAGTCGAAGACGTCCGCGACGAACTGGGTGAGCGATTCGCGCAGCGTCGCGATCTGCTGCGGGAACGCGAAGATCTTGGCCCGGCGGCGGGTATCGCGCACGTGTTCGAGGCGTTCGAACACCCGCTCGTTCAGCCGCGTCATGAGCGCATCGAATTCAGCCGGGTACGCGAGCGGCGCTTCGTTGGCGAGCGTCTGTTCGTACGGGAAGGTCACGCCCCACACCTGGGCGCGGCCCTCGGCGGAAAGGTCCTCGAAATATTCCGCAAAGCCGTCGACCAGGTCGCACTTCGTGACCATCAGGTAGACCGGCAGCTGGATATTGAGCTCGCGATTCAGCTCGTCCAGCCGGTTTCGCGCCGCTTCGACGTGCGCTTCCCGCGACGCCGCGCCTTCGACGATGAGGTCGTGCGCATTGATGGTCAGGATGACGCCGTTGATCGGACGGCGCGCCCGGTGCTTCTTGAGCAGCGCAAGGAACTCGCTCCAGCCCAGGCTGTCGGAGGCCGCATCCGAGTCCTGCGTCGTGTAGCGGCCGGCGGTATCGAGAAAGATCGCCTCGTCGGTGAACCACCAGTCGCAGTTGCGCGTGCCGCCGACCCCGCGCAGCGCGCCCTTTCCGACACGCTGCTCGATCGGAAATTTGAGCCCGGAATTGAGGAGCGCGGTGGTCTTGCCTGATCCAGGCGCACCGATGATGACGTACCACGGCAGGTCGTAGAGGCTGTGGCCGGCGCGCCGCTGCTCTTTCAGCGCGGCGACCGCTTCGTCGAACCGTTCACGGAGCTTCTGGACTTCGGCCGGCGTCCGGTTCCGTTCGGGCTGTTGCGGCTGGGCCACGACCGCGGCCAGCAGCTTGTCGCTCTTGCGGAAAGCGCGCAGCCGCTTCACCGCCTTCACCACCAGCCAACACAGCACGACCACGCCGATCGCGATCAGACGCGCGAACGGCGTCTCCAGCGGCCGCGAAGATCCCCACCCGAAAAACGGGCCGAAGTACCAGATCAGGAACGCGATCAGGAGGAACCCGAGCAGGATGACGATGGTGCGCTTGAGAAATGCGAACATGAGAGCCTCGTGCGTCTCGCGTCAGCTCAGCGGACGTGGATGATTTCCACGCGGCGATTCCTCGCGCGGCTCTCCGGATCCGAATCCGGAGAGAGCGGCTGGGACGATCCGACGCCCCGGACGGCCGGATTGATCGACTTGTCGAGCGTTCGCTGCAGCACGCTGGCCACGCTGACCGCGCGCGCACGCGAGAGCTCGTAGTTGTCGCTGAACGTCAGCGACTTGATCGGCTGATTGTCGGTGTGCCCGACGATCGTGACCGCGCCTTTCACCTTGTTCAACGCGGCCGCGACGTGCTGCAGCGTCTCCTCGTACGCGGGATTGACGCTGGCGCTGCCCGAGGGGAACAGGTCGCTGCCCCGCATCGTCACGACCGAGCGCCTCCCGTTCTCCGTGACCGTCAGCTTGTTGGCATCCTCATCGGGCTTGAGCAGCTGCTTCAGCGTCGGCCCGGGCGCCGGCGGCGACGGCGGAATCTGCGGCTCGCCGATCCCGACCTGGGCGAGCTTGGCGTGGATTGGCTCGGCGATCTTCGCCAGCCACGTGTAGTACACGCCGAAAGTCAGCGCAAGGATGGTCAGCGCCGCAACACCGACGACCCACCACGGCACGTACCGGATCAGCCGGTTGCGCTGATCCTCGAGACCGCGCCACTGCAGCGACAGGTCGGCCGGCGAGTGTCCACGCTCGGCGCGGATTTTTCGATACAGGTTCTGCTGCAGATCGGCGAGGTGCTCGTGCCCGCGCTCGAGCATCTGATACTTGCCGGTGAAGCCGAGCGCGAGGATCAGGTACTGCAGCTCCATCAGGTCGATGTGCCGCGCCGGATCCACCGAGATCCGATCGAGCATCTCGAAGAACTTCTCGCCGCCCCAGGCCTCGCGGTGCAACGCGACGAGCAACGGGTGCTGCGCCCATTCGCTCTGCGCGCCCCACGGCGTCGACAGGACCGACTCGTCGAGTCCGGCGCAGAGCGCGTATCTCGCTGCCAGCACGATCTCGTTGCGGACGCCAGCGCGCTGGGCGTTCTCCTCGAACCGGCGGATCTCCTCGAGGGCATGGCGGCGAAGCCCTGACACATCGGTAGAAGACGTGGAGCTTCGCAGCCCGCCGATCAGAAGCAGCAGCGGGCTCGCGGCCTGCACCAGGGGGTTCAGGCCCAGGCCGAGAAAGGCGCGGGCCGATGGCGGGAGCGGGTCCGCTTCGAACGGACGCGTCGCGACGGACCGTGGAGTTATCGTGGACTCGTGGGAGCCTCGACGCCCGGCGCCGGGGCGCGGCCGCTGCGTCGGGTCCGACGGAACAAAGGGATCGTCGACGGCCATGAAAGAGCCTTATCTCAACCGCGAATCGCCCAGAGTTCCATTGCGAGCCCGGGGAACTCTCCGGAAACGTAGATGGCCACGCCGCCGGAATCCTTCAGCTGATCCCATAAATCGTGCGTCTGATCGAGCTCGAAGTAGGCGTAGCCGGCATGAAACGGAATCTGTCTTGGTGCCACGGGGATGGGAACGACCGGGACCCCGGGCAGACCCTGCCGGACGAGATCGGCGATCCGCTCGGCCGGGGCGACCTTGACCTGAGTCGGGAACCGCTGCCGGACGTTTTCGGCAGGGCCATCGGCGCGGGCGGCGAGCACGAACACCGCCGCGCTGAACAGCGACTTGTCGGGCACCACCGCCACGTTGATCCCGAACCTCCGCTTCTCGAGCGGAATCGAGATCGCCGTCTGCGTCATCACCTTGCTCATCGATTCGCGCAGCGAGACGATCACGGGTTCGAACGACTCCTTGAGGCGCTCGTGCCGGTAGCCGGGAAACTTCGGTGTTCGTTTAGACGTTGTGGTGAAGGTCGCAAGTTCTCCGGCCGCCGCGACGCAGAACTGATACAGCTGCTCTGGGTGCACCGCCCCCGTGTCGACGAAGTGCGCCAGCACCGGCTGATACCGGTTAATCACCTGCAGCATCAGGAAATCCGCCATCTCCGAGGCGGCACCACGGCCGGTCGCGGCCACGCGTCCGCCGAGCGCTTCGCCGCGCTGATGGAACAACCCGAGCAGCTCTGCCGTGATCGTCGCCAGGCGGCTGGCGGCCCGCAGCTGCAGCACCGTGGGGATGAAGTTGTCGTCGAGCACGACCTGCTGATCGGCGCGGCACTCGACGACGTGCGCGAGCGGTACGCACGCATAGGCTTCGGTCGATGCGCTCTCCAGCAGCAGCCGTGACCGGAGTGCCGCGACTTCGAGGAGCGCGGGATCTCCCCCATTTCCCGCAGCGTTCGGCGCCGTGAATTCGCGAATCTCGAGGCGCAGGAGATCCTCGCTGCCCGGCGCCCGGCTGACTTCGAGCTCGCCGGGCCGGCGCAGCGGCACCGCCAGGTGGACGCGCTGATCCCGGACGTCCGGACCGATGTCAATCGGCGTCGGCAGCGGGTCGTCGTCCGGCATGCGGAACGGGGTGCCGTCCGGGAACACGCCGGCGAGGCGGCGAAGACCGACCTTGCCGATCTTCAGAAAATCCCGCTCGAACTCGACTTCCGTGAACCCCCAGCTGTACGGGACCAGGGGCTGACAGCGCCCTTCGACATACCGTTCGAAGTAGCGATCCTGCTGCTGAAAATGCTGTGGCTGAAGGAACAGCCCTTCGGACCAGACGACGCGGTTGTGGGCAGACATGGACGTGTGCGACACAATCTACAACGAATGGGGACCCACGGCCGAAATCCCCACACTCTCAGGCGGCCGCCGTGATCAGGTCTGAGGCGGGCGGGGATGCTTCGCCTGGTCCGCGGCACGGGCCCGGCGCTGGGCCCGAAGCTCCCTGAACTGCTCTTCGTAAGCGCGCGCGAACTCTTCACCAAAGAGACGGGTGAAGGTGACTTCGGGGTCCTTTTTCATTTCGTTCCGCTTCTCGCGGTAGAGATCCCAATACCGGAGCCTGGCGGGAATCAGTCCCTTGGCGCTCTGCTTGTCGAACTCCTCCTGCATCCGATCCGGATCCGATTCGGCCAGCATTGATTCAAACGCCACCCGCATCCCGGCGAGCATGGCCAGCTGATGATCGCGGAGGTCGTCGAATGCGTCGGCAAACGCCTCGACGGCGCCCAGATAGGCGGCATTCCGTTTCACGAGGAGGTTGTGGAGGGCGTCCTCCACGTTGGCCGAGAACTTCAACGGGTTGTTGTCGGATGGCCTGAAGATCGTCTGCCGCATGCGGAATTCTTCCTTGATCCGCTGCCGGGACTGGAGAACGTCGATCAGGCCCGAGACCACCACGCGCAGGATCTGCCCGAGATTCCTGGCGAGCTCCGGCGTCACCGCCGCCCCATGCAGCCCTGCGCCCGCCAGGACGTCCGCGAGGTCCTGCGCGACGACTGACGGCGCGGCGGCCGCCGGCGCCGGCGGCGGTTGAGGAGCCGGGACGACGACGGGAATCGGAGGCGCGGCAGGCGCCGCAACAGGTGCGACAGGCACCGCCACGGAGGGCGGTGGAAGCGTATCGGATTCTTTCCGCTCGGGTGCCTGGGCGGGCGGCCGGGATGTTGCGACGGGGGGCGTGGAGGCCGCAGACGGCACATCGAACGGGTCGGCTGCAGGCCGGCTCGGAGGAGGAATGACAGGGCGCGACGAGGAGGACGTCGCGCGACCGGTCGGTTTGGGCCGGCGTGGCGGCTCAGCGGCCGGCGGGATCAAGTCCTTCGGGATCGAGCTGATCCCCGAGTCCGGGGCCAGGGGGTTGTAGTCCGCAGGAATCACGGACTCCTCAGGCAGTCGAGCGGGCGGCGGCTCCGGCACGAACAGGGGATCGGGAATCGCGACCGGTGGGCGATAGTGTTCCTCGAGCCAGTCGTCGGCCGGCGACTGGACTGGCTCCGCCGGTTTGCGCGGAGCCGTAGGACTGACCGCGTCGAAGAACTTGAGTGGATCGACCTCGTCGCTGCTCGAAGGCGGCACGGGGCTCAACCGCTCGGGCTGGGGCCCGCGCACGGGGGCGAACGGATCGTCCCGGCCGAACGGATCGTCGAGCGGTTCGTATCTCTGCCGTTCGGCGCCGGCCTCGATGGACACGTCGATCTCGTACGGTTCGATGAAGATGAGATCGCCTGATTTCAGCGCATAGGGCCGATCGCGTACCAGACGGTTGTCCGGCGAGTTGATCGACACGCCGTTCCGGCTCGTGTCCTGGATGTAGAAGACACCGTTCCGGAAGCTGATGACGGCGTGACGGCCGGAAACCTTGTTGTGCGTCAACACCAAGGAGTTGGTCGCGGCCCGGCCGATGGTTCCGCCGTCCTCGGTGAACGACTGCCGGCCGACTTCGCCGGGCTTCATGCCCGCGGTGATTTTCAGGGTCAGGACCACTCAGCTCTCACCGGGGGACTTCGTCCCCCGGACCCCCTCACACGCTCGCTCGCGGGGGCCCCATGCCCCGCTCCGCTCACGTGGCTCGCTCGCTGCGCTCGCTCGCTCGTGACCGCGATTCATTGACTCGCTCACAGGATTCTTGATTCGCCAGTCTAATCGAATGGACTCGGCCAGCGGGATTGCGGGGCGCGGGCCTACCGCCAGACGTACCCCCGCCGCGCGCGGACGTCGACGCCCGGCCGCTTCACACGGACCTCGAGCGTATGCGTCCCGGCCCGTTCAACGCCGCGAGGCGTGAAATAGAGGACGTAGCTCGAGCGAAATTCCTGAAGCATTCGACGGAATTTCGAGGTCAGATTCTCTCCCGGTTTGAGCGGCGCCACGATCCCGCCGGTTTCGGCGGCAATGCGATCGGACAGCGCGCCAACACTCGGCGAGGACACCGATGACGATGTCCGGAGCACCGAGGCCGGGCGCTCGGGATTCGGAGACCCGAGGATGATGGCCACGGTTGGCGTGCTGCGCCTCGCGACCTCGAGCAGCGTCTCGACGTCGCTGATGCTGCTGCTGTCCTGTCCGTCGCTGAACAGCACGACCAGCCGCCGGCGTCCGGGAGCGTCGAACGACGAAAGGGCGACGGCGAGACTGTCGAACACGGCGCTGCTCCCCGCCCCCCGGACCGAGGCCAGCGCCTGGTCGATGTTCGACGACGGCTGACTGAAATCGACCAGGCGGCGGACGCTCATGTTGAAGATCAAGAGCCGGAGCCGATCGACCGGCAGCAGATCGGCTCGTACCTGGCGCAGTGCCCGGCCGAGTTCCTCGAGCGTGGAACCGGTCACGCTGGCGCTCACGTCGAGCAGGAGCGTCACATCGATCGGCAGCCGCTCGTACGAGACGTCCGAGATCTCCTGCGAAACGCCGTTGTCGAGAATCTCGAAGTCCGCGGGCTTCAGGCCGGCGACCGGGCGGCGATCGCGCTGCACCGCCGCGTCGACGCTGACGATATCGGCGCTGGCGCGAAATACCGGCGGCGGCTCCTGTCCCGTCTGCGGCGCCTGGCCGGCGAGTGACGCGGCCATCAGTGCCGACGTCACGACGAGTGTCGCGACCGCTCCAAGTCCCTTCATCGCCATTAATCTCGGGCCAACTCGCGCAGCGTGTCGAGCACTGCCGGGTACGCGCGGTAGTCCCCCAGCCAGTAGGTCCACCACGGATCGTACTGATCGACGGCAGCCATCTGGATGGTTTCCGCGAGAGCACCCGCCTCTTCACGGTTGCCGCGAACCACCGCGAGCGTCATCAGCGCCACCTGGGAGGACTGCGCACCCGGCCAGGCGGCAAGCGCGGCGCGATACGCGGCCGCGGCCTCGTCCCTGCGCCCGCTGGCGCGAAGCAGGTGGCCTCGAACCAGGCTCGCGAAGTATCGAAGTTCGAGATCCGCGGGTGACGCCTTGATCCCGTCGAGCATGGCGAGCCCACGATCGAACTGGCCAAGCCCGTACAGGAATCGTGCGGCACGCACGCGCGCCTCGGGCTCGGTCTCCGGGAACTTCATGGCCTGCTCGTACCGGTTCAGGATCTCGGGTTCCTGCGCGGCAGTCGTCCGGCCCTGGATCCATTGCTGTTCCGAGACCAGCGCATAGGCGAGGTTCAGCCTCGCATTCGACGGACACCGCTGCAGCGCCCGCGGCACGAACTGCAGCGCGTTGTCGGGCATGAAGAGTCCCTCGAGCGCAGTGGTTTCCGTGACCAGCCACGCGCACTCGAATGCATCGGCGCCGGCCGGCTCGCGAACACGGACATGGTATTCAGCAAGCAGCCGCCCACCTTCATCCCGTGCGTCGCGATTGTTGCTGCGAAGTCCGGCCAGGCCGAGTTCGAGCGCGAAGACCGCCGTGCGCCGGCGATTCTCGAGCCAGGGGCTGTCGGACTGCCGGAGACCTCGAATGGCGTTCGCCAGATCGCTGGACTCGGCGAGCGCCTTTTCGAACACCTGCGCACTGCCACGATCGAAGACGTCCGCCAGCGCCACCACGTCGGGTGGCACGACCCGGCGCACCGGAGTTGGAGGGGGGGCCGGCGCCGAGGCAGCGGCTGGCGGTGCTGCCGCCGCGGGCGCCGGTGCTGCGGCGCCTCGCGTCGGAATCATCACCCAGCGCCGTCCCCGCACCGTCACGTTCGATTGCGTCGTCTTGACGGCGACTTCGTGGGTGCGGCCGTCCCGATCCTCGTCTGCTGGCTCGACGCCGAGCAGGTAGTACGAAGACAGCTCGGTCTGGATCCGGCTGAGCGCGGACGTCGCGTTGCCGACGGTCACGCTGAACAGGGCGCCACCCGCCGTCCCGGTGAACTGTTCGAGCCAGCGCGCGAGGACTGCCGTATCGCGACTCCGATTGGTCGACGTGCGCTCGCCTTTGCGCGTTTCAGCGCCGTAGCGATCGTGCAGGCTGGTGTCGACGAACAGCGTGTAGATGGCGGTGTTCGCGGTGGCGGCTTCCCGGCCGACCTGCATGCCGAGCGACCCGAGATCGGGCCGCCCGCCGGGCGTGTCACTCGCCACCATCCCGCCGCTGACGAGCAGCAGCGTCTTGCGTCCCGGGTAGGCCTGCATCTGCATCAGCAGGTTGCGGAGCATGCCGAGGCTCGCCGTCGACTGCCCTTCGTAGTACAGGGCGGTACTGGTGATTTCGTTCACCAGCATGGTCCGGCAGTTCGGCCCGATGTCGCCGCCGCATTCCCGTTCGAACAGGGCGTCGAGTGTGGGGCCGCTGCCCGCCGGAACGTCGCGGGACGCATCGATGATTTCCGTCGGGCGCAGATTGAACCTGCCGGTCCCCGGACCGTCTCGCTGCCCGACAATGGTGTTCAACGCCCGCAGCACAGCCGGATGGTCCATCGTTGGCGCCAGAAACGCGCCGTTCGGATACGCGGAGAGGCCGACGTAGTCATCCGGCTGGAGCGTGCGGACGAACTCCGCGACGCTCTGAATCGCGTCGCGCGATCCGGTGGCGTCGAAGCTGACGCAGTCCACCGCGATCATGATCACGCGCTTCGGCGCAGTCGAGGCCGGGCCGCTGAACGACGATGGCCCCTCGTCATTCGTGTCGGTGCGGATCTGTTCCGCCGAGACGACCCGCCGCCGCTTGCCGTTGATCGTCACCGTGAACTTCTCGGGCCCGAGGGCCGGCACGGGCTGCCCGGCGCGATCGAGGACTTGAACGTCCAGGGGCACGACCTCGACGGTCACCCGGATCCGGGGCGGTGTCTGCTCCTGGGATTGCTGCTGCGGGACCGCCTGGGCGAGGGACACCCGGCACCCCAGCAGGGCGATGACGAGCGATGCGGCGCGGAAGGCGACGGCTCGCATTGGAGAAGGAGTGTGATCGTAACCCGGAATCCCTCATCCAGTCGCGAGTCGCGACTGAACGATCGTGCCCGTGAGCTCCTTGACCGCACCCTTTCCTACCCACCGGGCGGCGGCTTCCGGGGATGCCGCCAGCCGGCGAGCGACGACGATGGCTTCGCGGTTGAGCGTGCGGTTCCGCCGCCCAATCAGCCGGAGCGCCCAGCTGACTCCCTTTTTCACGAAGTTCCGGTCGTCGGTGGCCGCGAGCTCGATGAACGCGAGCCCTTCGACGAACTGGCGGTCGGGGGCGCGCTTGTCGTGGAGCGCAAGGCTGGCCAGAAGCGCGAAGGCGGCGCGCTTGACGAACTCGGCGCGCTTGTCGTGCCATTGCGCGACCTTCGTCCAGGCGTGCGGGGTGCGATCGAAGAGGTGGAAACAGATGGTGTCGCAGATGCCCCAGTTGTCGAAGTCTCGACACCAGCGATCCATCTGCGCCGACGTCACGCGTTCCGGTTCGTCGACGAACGACGTGAGGAGCCGCGCCTCATACCAGCCGGTATCCCAGAGGGCGGCCGCGAGCACGTGATCGCGCCCGAGGCGCTTCGCGAGTACCTGCACGTTCGCCATCGAGACGCCATATGCCTTCGGCGCAGTAATCCCGAAGCGCTTCAAGTTGTCACGATCGCGCTTCGTGCCCATCTTCTCGAGCGCGGCGAGAGCGGCGTCGATCTGCGTGCGGATCTCCAGGGTGGCTTTGGCGGTTCGAGGCACGACGTCAGCCCTTGCGTTTTCCCTGGCGCCGGGGTGGAGACTGGTCGATCACGTGCTGCCAGGCCAGAAGCATTGCGCCACGAACCGTTCTCTTGTCGGCAGCCTCGAGATGAACCGTGGTACAGCCCTGCCGGCCCCAGGCGCCGCTGGCAGGAGAGAACGCGTTGGGATGCAGCCGCATCAACTCCTGCTGCTCCTCGGGAGTGAGCTTCACCATGCCCCACTTCTCGCCCGGGCCAAGCGTCGAGAAGATCCTGCCGTTCGCGCGGAAATCCGGATGCCCCATGTGCGACTTCTCGGTGGCGTCCTCCAGGCTGAGCGCGAGGTCGCGGAAGTCGTCGGCGGTCACGGCGAGAGAGTACTCCAGGTCACCGTTTCGCCGGCTGCGGAAAGGAGACGCCCGGTGAAGACGCCGGTGAGCGGTGTTGTACCATCGGGGTTTCCATGCCCGATCTCCAGGAGTTGCGGTGAATCTTCACGCCCTCGTCGATCGCCTCGCCGGGCACAAGACGCTCGGCGCGGCGCCGCGTGAGGAGCTCGAGTGGCTGGCCTCGCGGGGATCGCTTCGTCACCTCCCCGAGGGCGACGTGCTGACCCGGAAAGGCGTCACGGTCGAGGGACTCTTCGTCGTGCTGTCCGGACACGTCGCCATTTACCTCGATCGCGGCACCGGCCGGAACAAGATCATGGAATGGCGTGGCGGCGACGTGGCGGGGTTCCTTCCGTACTCACGCCTGGTCACGCCACCGGCGGACTCGGTTGCACAGGAGCCAACCGAGATCCTCGCGGTCCCGCGCGAGAGTTTCCCCGAGATGACGCGCGCATGCCCTGAGGCGACGACCATCCTTGTGCACGTGATGCTCGACCGCAGCCGTCAGTTCACCGCGGCCGGGCTGCACGACGAAAAGATGATCTCGCTTGGCAAGCTGTCGGCGGGGCTCGCCCACGAGCTGAACAATCCAGCGTCGGCCATCAAACGAAGTGCCGACCTGCTGGGGAGCCGCGTGGACGACACCGAGGCGGCGGTCCGCGCGCTGGGCGGGTCGCACCTGACCGATCCACAGCTGGCCGCCCTCGATGCGCTTCGCGGATCGTGCCTCGAGGCGCGCGAGCCCGGCGTGTTGTCGCCGATCCAGCAGGCCGAACGGGAAGATCGTGTCGCCGACTGGCTCGCCGATCACGACATCGACACCAATCTGGGCGGGCCGCTGGCCGACACCTCGCTGACAATCGAGGCCCTCGACCGCATCGCCGCCGTCGTCAGCGGGCCGCCACTCGCCGCGGCCCTCCGCTGGGCGGCCGCTTCCTGCTCGCTGCGATCGCTCTCATCGGAGATCCTGGAGGCGGCGACACGAATCACCCGACTGATCGGCGCGGTCAAGGGTCACACCCACATGGATCAGGCCTCGGTGCCGGAACCGGTCGACCTGAAGACGAGCCTCGGCAACACGGTGGCGGTGCTGGCAGCGAAGGCTCGCGACAAGTCGGCGACCGTGACCGTCGACCTGCCGGCCGATCTGCCCAAGGCTCGCGGCTTCGCCGGCGAGCTCAGTCAGATCTGGGAGAACCTGATCGTCAACGCCCTGTATGCGGTGCCGGACTCGGGCCGGGTCGACGTCAGCGCCACCCGCGAGCGGCAGTCTGTCGTCGTGCGCGTGGTCGACAACGGCCCGGGAATTCCGGAGCACCTCCGTCAACGGATCTTCGATCCCTTCTTCACGACGAAGCCGGTCGGCGAAGGTACCGGGCTCGGCCTCGACATCGTGCGGCGGCTGATCAGCCACAACGACGCGGCCATCGAGGTGGACAGTGCGCCTGGCCGCACCGAGTTCCGGGTCGTCCTCCCGATCGCTGACACGCCCGGGGCCGTTCCACAATCGTGACCAAGCCCGCTCTCATCGTTGTCGACGACGATCCTCAGGTGCTCGCTGCAGTGCGACGGGATCTGCGCGCGCGCTACCGCCAGGACTACACAGTCATCAGCGCATCATCGGGCGAGGAGGCGCTGACGACGATCAAGGAGCTGAAGGCCCGGGGAGACGCGCTGGCCATGGTGATCAGCGATCAGCGGATGCCTGGTCTTCAGGGCACCGACGTGCTGGCGCAATCCCGCGATACCTATCCCACCGCTCGCCGCGTGCTGCTCACCGCGTATTCGGACATCGATGCGGCGATCAAGGCGATCAACGTTGCGCACCTCGATCACTACCTGTCGAAGCCGTGGGATCCGCCGGAGGAATGCCTGTTCCCGGTCGTGGACGATCTGCTCGACAGCTGGCAGGCAGCGTATCTTCCAGAAACCAGGGGATTGCGGCTGGTCGGCCACCAGTGGTCGCCGCGGTCGCACGTCATCAAGGACTTCCTCGCCGGCAACCTCATTCCCTATCACTGGGTCGAGGCCCGGAGCCCGGAATCGAAGGGCCTGCTCGACGCGAAAGGGATCCTCGAAACCGAGCTTCCGGCGCTGTTCTTCGAGGATGGATCCACACTGCGCAACCCTGAGCCACGCGACGTGGCCGAACGGCTCGGCCGATCAGTCGCCGCGACGCGAGATTTGTACGATGTGGTGATCGCCGGTGCCGGCCCGTCGGGTCTGGCCGCGGCGGTCTACGGAGCTTCGGAAGGGCTGCGAACGCTGCTCCTCGATCGGCACGCACCGGGCGGGCAGGCAGGTACCAGCTCGAAGATCGAGAACTATCTCGGCTTTCCCTCCGGCGTCAGCGGCAGCGAGCTCACCCGGCGGGCCGTGGCGCAGGCCCAGCGGCTCGGGGCAGAGATGGTGGTGCCGCTCGAAGTGACCGGCATCACGATCGACGGCGGCTACAAGCACCTGACATTGACCAACGGTCGCGAGATCGTGACCCGCACCGTCGTGGCGGCAACCGGCATGGAGTATCGCGAGCATCCAGCGCCCGGTGTGCAGGAGCTTACGGGGGCCGGGGTCTATTACGGAGCCGCCACCACCGAAGCGCAGGTGTGCAGCAACCAGCGCGTGCTCGTCATCGGCGGCGGAAACTCCGCCGGCCAGGCCGCGATGTATCTCTCACGCTACGCGACGGAGGTGCAGATCGTGGTACGGCGCGACTCCCTCCGCGACACCATGTCGCAGTACCTCATCGAGCAGATCGAGAAGACGCCGAACATCCGGCTCCGGGTGCGGACAGAGCTCAAGCGCGTAGAGGGGACCGATCGCGTGGAACGCGTGTCGCTCAAGGCCGACGACGGATCGAGTGTCGACGAAGGCGCCAACGCGGTGTTCATCTTCATCGGTACGAGACCGCGAAGCGGGTGGCTCCCCGCAGACGTCCTCCGCGACGACAAGGGGTTCGTGCTCACCGGCCGTGAGCTCTCCGCTGACGCCAGGTATCCGCGGACGTGGAAGGAGCGGCGCGAGCCGATGCTGCTCGAGACCAGTGTTCCCGGCATCTTCGCGGCCGGCGACATCCGCGCCGGCGCGATGAACCGCGTCGCGTCAGCCGTTGGCGAGGGATCGATGGCCGTGAAGTTCGTCCACGAGTATCTCGCGCTGACGTGATCCCCTAGAGGCCTTCACCGACTCGATTCTGAGTTTTGAGTCAAGGTTTCGGTCAAGGCCGTCCGCGCGTCAGCGCCCTTCGGCGTCGCTCAGGGCGCCCCGAGCCTGAGTCGAGGGGCGCGGCGTTATCAATAATGCGACCTAGCGAGGCGGAGCCTCTATGGTCGGAGGCGCAGCCTCGCTAGAACCGATAACCAAGGCGGATTCCGAACGACGGGATCATCCACGGGTTCGAGTCGTTGTCGATGAAGAACCCGTTCATCCGAAACTCGGGGCTCACCTCGAATCGCTGGTTCACCAGCACGGCCACACCACCTCCGAACCGGAACCCGGCGTCCGTGCCGGACGGCGTGAAGCGCAGGTCGTCGAAGCGGCTCGTCCCGGAGTGATGGCCGATCGTCACGCCTCCCAGAACGTACGGCTGCACGGTGCGCCGCCCGAAGCGGTGAACCAGGGAGAAGCCGCCGATCACGGTGTCCCCCTCGGCGACGAAATGGCCCGTATCGCGGCTGTGCGTCACCCACTCCAGGGATCCTTCCAGGCGCGTGGTGCCGAACAACACCCGCTCGATCGAGCCGCCAGTCAGCCACCCCCGGCCGATGCTGCCCTCGTCGTCGTAGGTCTTGGCGATGCCGGCGATCCCACTGACCGACGTGCGGGACTCGACTGGCTGCGCCCTGGCCGGGCCGGCAGCTGAAATCAACATCACAGTACAGAAAATCGCGATCCGCATTCCCGCTCCTTCTGGTGTGTAGGGCGTGGAATCGGGCGCAACCGGCTCAGAGGTGGGGGCACGACTTGTTCGGGGGCGAATCCAGCGGTACGCTGCCCGAATATGGCTTCTTCGAGATCGGTTTCCCGGGCCGGACATCGGCCCCTGTTCGCGCTGTTGAACGCACTCGCCGCAGTGACCTGGTTCACCGCCTGTCAATCCAAACCGGCCGCACCGGCGTCCGCGGCGCCGGTATCCCCCGACACGTGGGCCGTCGTCGACGGCCGGCAGATCACGCGCGACGACGTCGAGAAGGCGTACCGTCGAACCCGGGATACGTCGCAGACCCTCTCGGAGGAGGAGGTCCTCGCCAGCAAGCTGACCCTGCTCAACGATCTGATCATCCAGGACATCCTGCTCGCGAAGGCGGCCGCCCTGAAGGTGGAGCTCCCGCAGACCGAGCTCGATACCGCGTACGAGAACGCGAAGAAGAACGTGCCCGACGAGGCCTACCAGCAGGAGCTGACGAAGCGCAACCTGACGGCGGCCGACATGAAAGAAGGGTTGCGGCGGGAGATGTTGACCCAGAAGGTCATCGACCACGAGATCGACCCGAAGGTCGCGGTGGGCGAAAAGGAAATCACCGACTTCTTCAACGCGAATCGCGCGCAGTTCAATATCGCGGAGGAGTCGTACCACATCGCCCAGATCGTGATCACGCCGGTCCGGGATCCTCAAATCACGAACGGGACAGGAGACGACGCGTCCACGCCGGAGGCCGCGGTCGCCAAGGTCCGGATGCTGATGGAGCGCCTCAAGGCGGGCGCCTCGTTCCGGGATCTGGCGATGGGCTACTCGGAGGATCCCGAGTCGGCACCCCGCGGCGGAGACCTGGGTTTCCTGCCGATGTCGCGTCTGAAGCAGGCACCGCCGCAGCTGCGAGACGCGGTGCTCAACAAGAAGCCGGGATCCGTCAACGTCGCCGGTGCCGGCGGGGCCTACACGCTGGTGCTGGTGGTGGCCCGCGAGCCCGCCGGGCAGCGCGACCTGTCGACACCCGGCATGCGTGACCGCATCACCGACACGCTCAAGGGCCGCAGGCAGCAGCTGATGCGGATGGCCTATCTCACGACGATCCGCAGCGACGCGCAGGTGAACAACTACCTGGCACGCCGGCTGGTCGAGTCGAAGGCCGGCGCGGCGCCAAACCTGCTGCCGTCGGCACCAGCTGGAAAATAGGGGCAGGGCCTAAAGGCCCTGCCCTACCGAACCGTTCAGAACGAACGGCCCTCCCGTTGTGCCTGGACAGGTCCCGGGCCTATGATGTCGGCACCCCCAGGCAACAACCCGGTCATCCAGGAGAGAGATGTTGGCCCTCGACGTCGGAACCCGGATCGGACCGTACGAGATCCTGCAGTTCACCGGCGCGGGCGGAATGGGCCAGGTCTATCGCGCCCGCGATACGCGGCTCAATCGCGACGTCGCGGTCAAGATTCTGCCTGACGCGCTCCTCCACGATCAGGATCCGCTGGCGCGGTTCCGTCGCGAGGCGCAGGTGCTCGCCTCGCTGAACCATCCCAACATCGCCACGATTCACGGGCTCGAGGAGAGCGACGGCGTCCGCGCGCTGGTGATGGAGTTCGTCGAGGGACGAACACTGGCTGAAATCATCGCCGGGTCGCCAGCGGGTAGCGGCGCTCCGGTGGACCGACTGAGCCTCAGCGAAGCGGTGAACATCGCCCGCCAGATCGCCGAGGCGCTCGAGGCGGCGCACGAACAGGGCATCATCCATCGCGATCTCAAGCCCGCCAACGTCATCGTCCGAGACGACGGGACGGTGAAGGTGCTGGACTTCGGCCTGGCGAAGGCGCTGGATCCCGCATATGCGGCCGCACAGGCGGGCGTCGGCGGACCGATTGCGACTGCGCCGACGGTGACCTCGCCCGCCGTGACCAACCTCGGTGTCATCCTCGGAACCGCCGCGTATATGAGCCCCGAGCAGGCGCGCGGCAAGCCGGTGGACAAGCGTGCCGACATCTGGGCGTTCGGGGTTGTCCTGTACGAGATGGTCACGGGGCGCCGTCTGTTCCAGGGGGAGAACGTCACGGACGTCCTCGCGGCGGTGGTCAAGGACCCACCCGACTTCAGCGCCGCGCCGCCCGCATTGCGACGGCTGCTCGAGAAGTGCCTCGAGAAAGATCCGCACAGCCGGCTGCGCGACATCAGCAGCGTACCCCTGCTTCTCGAGGAGACCGTCGGCACACCCACCGCGACAACCGTTCATTCCAGGTCGAAGGCCCCCCTGGCGATTGCAGCGGTGATGGCGGTCGTGGCCGCTGCGGCCAGTGCGGCTGCCTTCTTCGCGTGGCGGCGCGCGGCTCCACCGCCGCAGCCGATCGAGTTCTCGATCGCAGCGCCCACCGGAACGGCCCTCGCCAACATTCATTCCGGCAGCGCCGTGTCGCCGGACGGGCAGTACGTCGTGTTCAGCGCCGGCGCGGCCGGCGGACCTGCGTCGCTGTGGCTGCGTGAGCTCAGATCGATGGATGCGCGCCAGCTGGCCGGAACCGAACGCGCCACGTCTCCGGTCTGGTCGCCCGACGGGAAGTCGATCGCCTTCATGGCAGACAAGCAATTGAAGCGCCTCGACCTCGCGGGCGGCCCCGTCGTCACGCTTGCGGACGTGCCGCGGGCGGACCCCAATCAGCCGGGCGCCTGGAGCCGTGACGGGGTCATCGTGTTCGGCTGTCCATGCGGACTCGATCGGGTCTCGGCCTCCGGAGGCGCCGTCACGCCAATCAGGAAGGTCGACGGAGGCATCAGAGAGACCGCCTACGCCGCGCCCCAGTTCCTGCCGGATGGCGATCGCTTCATCTACTTCGTCGTGAGCAGCGATCCGAAGGTGCAGGGCGTCTATGCCAGCTCATTGGCCAATCCAGCGCAACGTACGCTGATCCTCAACACCGGTGCGAAAGCGGTGTTCGTGCCTCCACGCGGGAAGCGCCCGGGCTACCTGCTGTGGATGCAGGGGCAGACGCTGCAGGCGAGACCCTTCGACGCGGACAGCCTCCAATGGAAAGGCGACCCGTTCTCGCTCGCCGAGGGCGTCGCCACCGCTCCGGGTCGTGCAGCGTTCTGGGTCTCCGGAAACGGCCTGCTGCTGTACGCCCGGGGCGCGCCGCTCGATCCGAAGCTTCCACTCGTCTGGTTCGGCATCGACGGCAAACCGCTCGGGGACGCGGCACCCGAAGGACCGTACAACGCGATCTCGATCGCTCCGGACCAGCAGCGTGTGGCCCTCACCCGCTACGGGATTCCACGAACAGACGACCCGCACAGCGATATCTGGGTGTGGGACTTCGCACGGCATACGAACACCCGCATCACGTTCGGGCCGACGACGGATGAGAACCCTGTGTGGTCTCCCGACGGAAAACAGATCGCGTTCTCGTCGGATCGCGACGGCGGCTTCTTCAACCTCTATCGAAAGGACTCCTCGGGTGCCGGCGAGGAGGAGCGCCTCACGACGGCAAAACTTCACATGGACCCGCTCGACTGGAGTCCGGACGGCCGCTATCTCGTCTATCGCGAGATGCACGCCGGCACAGGATGGGATCTGATGCTGCTTCCCCTCCAGGGTGATCGGAAACCGATCGTCCTGCTTCAGACGCCCGAGAGCGACAGCGACGCGAGATTCTCACCCGACGGCCGCTGGCTCGCCTATCACTCCCGCCTCAACGGCAGCACGGTCGAAGTGTTCGTGCAGGCCTTTTCGGGCGATGGCCCGGTCGGCCTCACCGGCAGTCGCGTTCAGGTCTCGAACGCCAGCGGAGGGGCCCCGCTCTGGCGGCGGGACGGGCGCGAGTTGTTCTACAACACGACGCCCGATCCGAAAACCGAGCTGCTCAAAATCATGGCGGTCCCGATTCAATTCGCTCCTACGCCACGACCCGAGCAGCCGCGAGAACTGTTTCAGGTGGACTACAGGTGGGAGAGCATCCACTCCAAGGACGTCAGCGCGGACGGCAAGAAATTCCTGTTGGTCCTCAGGTCCCGGCAGAAGCAGCCTCCGCCCAACCTCACGGTGGTGACGGACTGGCAAGCCATCGCTAATCGCTGATCCCGAGTCCCGAGTCCCGAGTCCCGAGTCCCGAGTCCCAATATACTGTCGACCCTGGTGCCTGAACTGCAGGGACGTGACATCGGCGGCTACACCGTGGTGTCGCTGCTGGGCCGTGGCGGGATGGGCGAGGTCTATCGCGCTCGCGACACCAAGCTCGGACGCGACGTCGCCATCAAGATCCTGCCCGTCGAGATCGCCGGGAGCCCGGAGCGGATCGCGCGGTTCGAGCGCGAGGCCCGGCTGCTGGCGGCGTTGAGCCATTCGCACATCGGCGCCATTTACGGGGTGGTCGAGGACGCGGGTGTCCGGGGACTCGTCCTGGAGCTCATCGACGGGCAGACCCTCGGCGATCGCATCGCCGCGGGGCTCTCGCAGGCCGAAGCCCTCCGCCTCGCGCGGCAGATTGCCGAGGCACTGGACTTCGCTCACGAACGAGGCATCGTCCATCGGGATCTGAAGCCTGACAACATCAAGATTACCGGCGAGGGCGAGATCCGAGCACGACGGCCGCTTCACTCGATCAGTCGCCAGCCCTCATCCTGACCCTGCTGCTCGTGTAGATGTCGCCGTCGCGGCCGAAATACAGCCGGCGCCCATCCCACGACATCGTGGTGCGCATTTCGCTCCCCGGGCTGTTGATGTTCTGGCCCAGGTTGACGGGAGCCGACCAGTTCTTCTTGGTGCTGCTTCGACGAGACACGTAGACATCGAAGCTCCCGAACGACGCCACGCCATTGGCATCCATCCCCCGTGTCGAGCTGAAGACGATCTCGAGTCCGTCGGCGCTGACGTTGGGCATGCGGTCGTCGGCCTCGGTGTTGAGTTCGGTCACGGGTTCGGGAGGACCGAAGCTGCCATCGTGACGGCGCCGGCTCTTGTAGATGTCGTGGTTGCCGCTGACGGTGCTGGAGAAATACAGGAAGGTGCCTTCGTCGGTGGTCACGAGCGAAGGGCTGAACTCGGCGCCCGCGGTGTTCGGACCGGTTCCGTCTTCGGCGCAGCCGAGATGCCTGGGCTGGCCCCAGCCCGATGCGGCGTTGCGCCGGACGATGTAGATGTCGCCAACGCCGGGGCCTGACCCGCAGGTCGTCTCACCCGGCCGCTCCGACACGAACAGCAGGTAGCTGCCGTGAATCGGTGTCGGACAGAAGTCGTTTGCCGCAGAGTTGACAGGGTCGTCGAGATGTTTCGGCGGCCCGAATGGCTCGTTCTTGCTGGCGCGGTCGGCCGCCCAGATGTCGTTGCCGCCCAGGGTGCCAGGTCGCATCGAAGCGATGTACAGGCTGAGGCCGTCCCGCGACTCGATCGGACAGCCATCCGGTTGGGGACTGTTGACCTCGGCCACCGGCACGGCGAGGCTCCAGTCCGACCAATAGTCGTGGGCGGCGTTGACGGCCTGCGGTGCGAGGCCAATCGTGAGCGCGGCGGTCGCAGCCAGGAACGAGAGCAGGGACTTGACACGCATCGTGGTCTCCTCGGCATTTTCGGATTCGGGTGAGCTGGTTCGCGCCTGGCGGAAAGGATCCGTCGGCGTGAACGAAGTGAGTCTGTGTGAGAGCCCGGTGCGCTGTCGGGGGAGAGACCTGTGAAAACGAGGGGATTTGCGGGGTTGGGGGCCTGGCCTTCTCAAACGTCCGGCACTGACCCCAACGCGGGACTCGACGATGTCGGTCGCTTCTCGCTCTCTTCGGCTCGGGCATGCCCGCCCTGGGTTTCGGTCGACATGCCCGCCGCCGACGAGCGGTAGACACCGACAATCGATCCAAATCCGACGCGGTCGCCGTCGCGCAGCACGACATCCGCCGTCGCCGGCTGGTCGTTGACGGTCGTCCCGTTCTTGCTCCCGAGGTCCCGCAACCGTACGCCGTCGCGATCGATGAAAATGCGGGCGTGGTTGCGGGAGACGCCTGCAGCGTCGAGGCAGACGTGGCATGCGGGGCTGCGGCCTATCACGTTCTCGCCTTCCTGAAGCGCGGCACGTCGTCCATGCAGCACGAGCCAGTGCGACGACCGGGATTCAGGGACCGCTGTGGCGCCTCTCGCGACGTCTGGACAGAACGCGTATCCCACGCGGTGCGCGGTACGAATGATTGGTGACTGCGGGTCGCGATCCTCCAGCGCTCGCCGGAGCTCTTTCACCAATCCCACCAGCGTGGCGTCGGACACGAACGTGCCCGGCCACAGCCGGTCGTGCAGTTCGTGTTTCTCCACCACGCGGGGCGCCTCGTCGATCAGGACCTGGAGCAGATCGAAGGCCTTCGGCGTCAGGTGGATGATCGTATTTGGCAACCTTGCCAATGGAGAGGGGCGTTATACTCCGCGATCGCCCCCCAGGCATGGTTTTCGCCGTTTGTTCGATTTCAGGGCGGTGTCGCCTTTCGCCCGCCGATTTCGATTTAGCAGTCAGGGGCATATCCCGCAGGTGGCTGATGGACCCGCCACGCTTCGAAAAGGGAAAAACTGTGATGAACGTCACTTCCGAACTCCCGAACCCGGCCGGGGATGAACGCGTTGTGGCCGATGCGCTTTTCGGAACGCTGTACGCGGAACTGCACCGCCTCGCCCGCCGGGAACTGAACCGGCGCGGACCGGGCGGCCTGGGCGTTACGACGCTCCTGCACGAAGCCTATCTTTCCATCTCGGGACGGGAAGGGACCGTGTTCGCCGACCACGCCCGCTTCATGGCGTACGCCGCCCGGGTGATGCGGGGGCTGATCATCGACGACGTGCGGCGGCGGCGGTCCGAGAAGCGCGGCGGCCTGTTCGAAATCACGTCGCTCAGCCTCGATCATGCGGACAGCGTCATCGACCCCAGTTCGCTCATCCTGATCAGCGATGCCCTCGACGAGCTGGGGGAAGTCGAACCCAACCTCGCCGAGATCGTCGACCTGAAATTCTTCTGCGGCTTTTCATTCGCCGAGATCGCAGCCATGCGCGGCGTGTCGGAACGGACCATTCAACGCAACTGGGAAAAGGGCCGTCTCTACCTCCACCACGCGATTGGCCGCGGCGCGCCAGCAGCGCCCGACGCCCATGCCGCGAATCAGCCCTGAACGGTGGCGCGTTCTCAGCCCGTACCTCGATCAGGCGCTCGAGATTTCAGCTGAGGGGCGGGCTGCATGGCTCGCCTCGATCTCGGCCAGGGACTCTGCCCTCGCCACCGAGCTCGGCGCGCTTCTCGCCGGGCACCAGACCGTTCACGATTCGGCGTTCCTCGAGCGGCCGGTGCTCGATCCCCGCAGCACCGTCCCGCAGTCGCTCGCGGGTCACGTGGTCGGCACGTACCGGCTGGTCTCGCCGATCGGGCAGGGCGGCTCCGGAAGTGTCTGGCTGGCGGAGCGCTGTGACGGCCGCTTTCAGGGGACCGCGGCAGTCAAGCTGCTGAGCATCGCGCTGGTCGGCCGGGCCGGCGAAGAACGCTTCAAGCGCGAGGGCACCATCCTCGCCCGTCTCCGCCATCCTCGAATTGCGCACCTGATCGACGCCGGTCTCTCGGGAACTGGTCAGCCGTATCTCGTCCTCGAACACGTGGACGGACAGGCCATCGACGACTACTGCGACAAGCACGTCCTCACCATCGAGGCCCGCGTCCGTCTCTTCCTCGACGTCCTGGACGCGGTGGCTCACGCCCACGCGAACCTGATCGTCCATCGCGACATCAAGCCCGCCAACGTGCTCGTGAGCAGCGACGGCCAGGTCAAGCTGCTCGACTTCGGGATCGCCAAGCTGGTGGAACGGGACCTCTCGACCACAGCGACGACGCAGCAGTCGAGCGCGATCGCACGGGACGGCGGCACCGCGTTGACGCCGCAATTCGCCGCACCCGAACAGTTGTCGGGTGAGCCCGTCACGACGGCGACCGACGTGTATGCGCTCGGTGTACTCCTTTATGTTCTTCTCACCGGCCAGCATCCGGCCGGTGCCGCACTTCAGTCGCAGGTGACGCTGCTCCGTTCGATCATCGAGTCCGAACCAGCGCGGGCCTCGGATGCAGTCGTGTCCGGGCCCGAACCGGTGGAAGCGCTGGCCCGCCACGCTCGCCTCTGTGGAACGACCGCAGGCCGGTTGCGCCGGCTGCTTCGCGGCGATCTCGACTCCATCGTGGCGAAGGCCCTCAAGAAGAAAACGACGGAGCGCTACGCCTCGGTGGACGCGTTCGCGGCGGACCTGCGCCGCTTCCTGCGCCATGAACCGATCACCGCGCGGACGGCCACGCCCGGATACCGCGTCGCCAGGTTCGTCCGGCGTCACGTGGCCGGCGTCGCGATGTCGGTCGCCGTCATCCTGCTCGTCGTCGGGATGACCACGCTCTACACGCGGCGACTGTCGGCCGAACGGGACGCGGCCCAACGAGAGCGGGCCAAGGCCGTCAAGGTCAGCGAGCTGCTCATGGGACTGCTGACCAGCGCGGATCCGTACGCGATCCGCACGTCTACGGGCGAGCCAACCGTGCGCGCGCTGCTCGACGCCGGCGCGGCGCAGGTCCAGAAGGACCTGGCCGGCGAGCCCGGGCTGCAGGCGGAGATGCTGACGGCGATGGGCCGGACGTATCGTCGACTCGGCCAGTTCGACAGGGCCCAGCAGCTGCTCGAGGAGGCGCTCGCGAGCGGCCAGAAGGCGTTCGGTCCCGAGAGCGTGCAGGTTGCACAGGCGCTCGACTATCTCGGCGCCGTCCTGGCGGACAAGGGGGACTACGCTGGCGCTGGACGAACGCTGGAGCGTGCGCTCGCCCTCCGCCGCAAGTTGCTCGGTGAACATGGAGACGTCGGGGTCACACTGGTCGAGCTCGGACGTGTGTACCAGGACCAGGGCCTGAACCAGCGGGCAGAGCCGCTGCACCGGGAAGCGCTCGACATCCGTCGCAAGGTGCTGGGGAACGACCACCGGGAAGTGGCTGTCAGCCTGAGCGACCTGGCGTCGGTCCTGCGGCTGAATGGAGACATCGATGGGGCGGAGGCGCTGCTGAAGCAGTCGCTGGAGCTGAACATCAAGACCCGCGGCGCCGATCACCCGAACACCGCTGTGAACCTGCACGATCTGGGGCTGATTGCGGCGAGTCGCGGCGACTACCTGGGTGCCGAGTCGGGATTCCGCCAGGCGCTCGGCCTCCAGCGCCAAGCGCTCGGCGACAGCCACCCGGTGATGGCCGCCACGCTCAACAACCTCGGGCGAGCGCTCCGCGAGCAGGGGCGCTACGACGAAGCCGCCGACGCCGTGCAGGAAGCCCTCACCATCAGCCGCGGCGCGTTCGGCAACGATCACCAGCTGGTGGCGATCTACGCGATCAATCTCGCGTCGATCCAGCTGGCGAGAAACCAGCCGGCGGCAGCCGAGGGCCTGCTTCGCGAAGGGCTGCGGATCCGGTCGCGCGCTCCGGGTATCGTGCCGGTCCGGCGGCGCACGGTGCGCGAGGACGACTGGAGTCTCGGCGCCACCAGGAGCCTGCTCGGCGCCTGCCTCCTCGCCGAACGGCGTTACCCCGAAGCCGAGGACATGCTGCTCGACGCCCGTCGGCAGCTGGAGGTCCTGCCGGCGTCCGTCAGGGGCGCAGAGATGAAGGTCGCGATTGCCCGCCTGATTGAGCTGTACGTGGCGTGGGGCAAGCCTGACAGGGCCGCATCGTTCCGCGCGCAGCTTGGATCGTGAAACACCGGTCGGGTCTAAAGACCCGACCCTACATACGGGCCGTTGCATTCCACTCCACTACGTACGAGGGTGGCATTCCTCCACGTCCTGTAGGCAGGGCCTTCAGGCCCTGCCGATGTGCCGCCTGAGGAACAAAGTCACGGCGAAGTTGTCGAAGTCACCGGGCCGGACCGAGTCATCGTTCACCGGCAGATAGGTGGTCCACAACAGGAACCATGACCATGCTCCAGGATCTCCGCCACGCGATCAGGGTGCTCGGCCGCGAACGCGGCTATTCGGTGGTCGCGCTCCTTGCCATCGCCCTGGGCGTCGGTGCGACGACCACACTCTTCAGCGTGACCTACGGTGTGCTGCTGAAGCCGCTGCCCTGGCGCGCACCGGATCGTCTCGTCCGCCTCGAGGAACGCCGGGGCGGCCGGAGCGGCCGAGTTCCGTGGACGATCACCAACGGCACCTACCTGGCGTGGACCGAAGCCTCGACCGTCGAGGCGATCGGCGGATGGATGTCCGTCACCAGTACGTTCACGGATGGGGGTGAACCCGAGCGGATCCGGCTCGGCCGCCTGACTCCGACCGTGTTCACCGTCCTCGACGCGCACGCGGTCATCGGGCGCGTGTTCGACGTGAAGGATGCGGCAAGCCGCCAGGCCGACACGGTGATTCTTTCGCACGGATTCTGGCTTCGCCGCTTTGGCGGCGCGCCCGACGTCATCGGCCGCTCCGTGCGTGTCGACGATCTCGCCTTCACGGTCATCGGTGTGATGCCGGCAGCCTTCGCCTTTCCCGATCGCGAGACGCAGGCGTGGACTCCGGCCCACATCACGCCGGTCTACAGCGACGACGGCGCGCGGATTTCGCTGCAGATCTTCGGCGCCCTTGCGCGAATGCGATCCGGGGTCACGCCGGCGCAGGTCGCCGCCGAAGGGACGGCCCGGGCTCGGGCGGCGCGGGATCCGGGGACCGCGGCGCTCGCATTGTTCGGCAGCGGCGAGCCGCCCGAGATCGCCGCTACGCCCGCGCTCGACGCGGTCATCGCCGAAGTCCGTCCGGCGATTCGGATCGTGCTCGCCGGTGTCCTGCTGCTCTTCTGCACGGCCGTCGCCAGCGTGGCCACGGTGCAGCTGGCGCGCGCGGCAAGACGTCGCCGCGAGATGACCGTGCGGGCCGCGCTCGGCGCGACGCCCGCGCGGCTGGCGCGGCACTGGCTGACGGAGACGGCGGTGATTGGTATCGGGGGTGGAATTCTCGGTGTCGCTGGCGCGCAGCTGCTGATCGGCGCTCTCCCTGCGATTCTGCCCGCCGACTTCCCGCGACTGAGCGACATCACGCTCGACTGGCCTGTTGCCGTGGGCTCCGCCGCGGCGACGTTCGCTGCAATCGCCGCCTGCGCGCTGGTGCCGGCGCTGCAGGCGCGGCGTATCGATCTCGTGCAGTCGCTGGCCGAGGACAGTCTCGCGCCGGTCGGCGGCGGCGCACGAACGCGGGTTGCGCGAGTGCGAGCGGTCCTCATGGCCGGGCAGGTCGCCATCGCCTGCATCCTGCTGATCGGCGCGGTGCTCGTCGGCCGCAGCCTCCAGGCGCTCATCGACATCGATCGCGGCTACGATCCGGGCAACCTTCTCACCGCGCGCCTCCCGCTTCCTTCAGGCCCGACCTATGGTGCGACGAGCGCCCTGCTGCAGGGAATCCGGGATCGGCTGCAGGCCCTTCCCGGGGTGACCCACGCCGCGTTCGGCAATGCCCTGCCGCTCGTGTCCGCCGGTGGCATGACCGGGCTGAACGTGCGGCTGCCGCGCGATCCATCGACGATCGCCAAGGTTCAGGCGCTGCATCGGACCGTGGACCCTGAGTACTTCGCCGCAATGGGATTGCGGTTGCGAGCCGGCCGCCTGCTGACCGACAGCGACAGCGAGACGTCACAGCCCGTGCTCGTAGTGAACAAGTCGTTCGCGGATCAGTATCTCGGCACCGATCCGATCGGGCGGCGTCTCCCGCTCTCCTTGTACCGTCACGCCGAGTGGGAGATCGTCGGCGTGGTGGACGACATGAAACAGGGCGGACTGCAGACCGCGGGTTTCATCACCACTGCGGACTCGGCGCAGCCTGAGATGTTCTCCTCGTACCGTCAATTCGGACCGATGCGGCTGGACACCGTCTTCTTCATGGTCCGCACGGCCGGCGATCCGTCCAGCCTGGCGCCGGCCCTGCGTGCGACCGTGCGCGAGCAAGCCCCCGCTCTCGTCCTCGATTCGGTGATGACGATGGACGATCGGCTGATATCCAGCCTCTCGCGGCCACGGGCTTACGCGTTCGTGCTCAGCGGTGTGGCCGTCTTTGCGCTCGCCATTGCGGCCGTGGGACTGTTCGGCGTCCTGTCCTACACCGTTGCGCAGCGTTCGCGCGAGATCGGCGTCCGCACCGCGCTCGGGGCAAGGACCGCGGACATCCTCGCGCTCGTGTTGCGCTCGGGGATGGCGATCACCGCCGCGGGCCTGGCTGCAGGATTGGGGAGCGCCGCGGTCCTGGTGAAGTCGCTGTCGGCGATCCTGTACGGCGTCAGCCCCCTCGATCCGGTCACGTTCCTGGTCGTGCCGCTCGTGCTGGCGCTGGCAGCTGCCCTGGCCTGCGTCGCGCCCGCCCGCCGGGCCGCACGGATCGATCCGGTTCGCGCGCTGCGGCCCCCTGGTTAACCTTTCGGCTCGGCCTGCGTAGTACCCCGTGTCCGCTAGTCCGGGTAGTCCGGGTAGTCCGATCGTCCGGCAGTTCCGGACCCCGGACCCCGGACCCCGGATCCCGGATCCCGGTTTCGTTTGTCGAGGTGTCGTCATGCTGCAGGATCTGCGGTTTGCGTTGCGTCTCCTGGTCAAGGAACGCTGGTTCTCCGCCGTCGCGATCGTCGCGCTCTCGCTCGGGATCGGGCTGAACGCGACAGTGTTCACGCTGGTGAATGCCGTCCTGATCCGGGGCCTGCCATTCGAGGACTCGCAGAACCTCTACATGCTGGCCTGGCAGCACAAACGATTCGGCTACAACAATGTGTCCTATCCCGAGTTCAAGGAATGGCGCGAGCAGTCGAAGGCGTTCACCGGCCTGGCCGGCTGGACGAACCTGGGCATGACGATCAGCGACGACCGCGGCCTGCCGGAGCAGGCACGGGCGTGCTACCTCACGGCAAACGCCTTCTCGGTGGTCGGCCAGCGCCTCCTGCTCGGGCGCGACTTCGGGCCGGAGGACGAAAAGCGCGGCACCGACCGGGCCGTCATCATCGGCTATCGCATCTGGCGGAACCGCTATGCCGGCGATCCCGGCATCGTCGGGAAGCTCACCCGCGTGAACGGCGAACCGGCGGTCATCGTCGGGGTCATGCCGGAGGGCATGATGTTTCCGCAGAACACCGAGATCTGGGCGGTGTTCATTCCTACCGAGCAGCAGGAGCGACGGACATCGCGGGGCCTGAACGTCTTCGGCCGCATCCGTCCGGGCACCAGCCGTCGCGAAGCGACCTCCGAGCTGAACACCCTCGCCGGACGCATGAAGTCGGAGTACCCGAAGGATTACGAAGAGCTGACCGGCGCGTCGATCGAGACGTTCAACGAGCGCTTCAACGGCGGCCCGATTCGCGCCGTGTTCCTGGCGATGATGGGGGCGGTCGCGTTCGTGCTGCTCATCGCCTGCGCCAACGTCGCCAATCTGCTGCTCGCTCGGTCGGCGAGCCGCGCCCGCGAAGTGGCGGTCCGGCTCGCGCTGGGCGCCACGCGCTGGCGGGTCGTCCGTCAGCTCCTCGTCGAAGCGGTCCTGCTCGGATCGATCGGAGGCATCCTCGGCCTGGGCATCGCGATCTTCGGCGTGCGCGCCTTCGACGCGGCGGTGGCCGACTCGGGAAAGCCGTACTGGATTGAGTTCACGATCGACTACACCGTCATCGGATTCCTGACGGGCGTCTGCGTGTTGACCGGCGTGTTGTTCGGGCTCGCGCCGGCGCTGCACGTCTCGCGGACCAACGTCCACGGCGTCCTCAAGGAAGGCGGACGCGGCAACGCCGGCGGCGGCAGAGTTCGCTGGCTGACCGGCACGATGGTCGTGGTCGAGGTCGCGCTGACCCTCGTGCTGCTGGTGGGCGCCGGCCTGATGATTCGCAGCTTCCTGAACCTCTATCGCATCGACATCGGCATGCGGACGGAGCGGCTGATGACGATGCAGCTGCAGCTCGGCGGGACCAAGTACCAGAAACCCGAGGCGCGGCAGGCTTTCTACGAGCAGCTGCAGCCGCGGCTTGCGGCGATCGCCGGCGTCGAGCGCGTGGCGCTCACGACCAGCGTCCCGCCATTCGGGATAGGCCGCCGTCCGATTGAATTCGACGGCCGGCCGGTGCCGAAGATCGACGATGCCCCGAACGTGGGAACCGTGACCATCACACCCGGGTTCTTCGACGTCGTCGGGACCTCGGTGACCCGCGGGCGCACGTTTACGGAACAAGATGGCGGCCCTGGCGCCGAATACGTGGTCATCAACGAGCAGATGGCCGCCGAGCATTTCAAGGGAGAGGATCCGCTTGGCAAGCGGATCAAGTTCATGCAGGACCCGGCACCCACGGGCCAACCGGCCCCTCCGCCGGCGGTCTGGCGCACCATCATCGGCGTCGTGAGGACGGTGCGCCACACCGGGTTGCAGGACATCGGATCCCTGTCGGTCGCGTATGTCCCCGCGCGTCAGGACCCGCCCGGTTTCACAACGGTGATGATTCGCAGCGCCGTCTCACCCGAGACCATCATGACCGCCGTGCGGAAGGAAGTGCAGACGATCGATCCCGATCAGCCGGTCTTCAATCTACGGACCATGGAGCGGGGGATGCAACAGCAGATGTGGCCGTACGTCGTGTTCGGGACGCTGTTCACGATCTTCGCGGTCATCGGCCTGCTGCTGTCGGCCGTCGGGTTGTATGCCGTGATGGCCTACGCGGTGACGCAACGGACCCAGGAAATCGGCGTGCGCGTGGCTCTCGGCGCGCAAGGCAATCAAGTGACGTGGATGGTCCTCAAGCGAGGCCTCTTTCAACTCGGGCTTGGACTGGCCTTCGGTCTGGCGGGCGGACTCTTCGCCGGACGCGCACTGCCGTCGCGGATCCTGGTCCAGACCACGGCGACCGATCCATGGACCTTCGTCGCGATCACCGTGCTCCTCAGCCTGGTCGCGATCACCGCCTGCGTCGTTCCCGCTCGTCGTGCGATGCGCGTGGATCCGCTGGTCGCGCTGCGCGCGGAGTGAGAGGCTGCCCTGCGTGCGAGACGAAGTCCTGGTAGTCTCATAGATAGGTCGATGAACCGGCTCGTCCCCTGGAAGCGACTACCTCCAGCACCGGATCTCGCACGAGCGAGAGACACCGCCAATTCAGACGTCGTACGTTCGCGGGTTTCGATCGTCGTAACCGCATTCGCCCGACGGTGCCACGGAACCGCGAACGCGTGAGCGGAGCGTACGCAAAGCAGGCGAAATCATCCGGACCGCGATGGCGCGCTCCTGGCGCGTTTTGTGCTCTCGACAATCTGCCGCGCCTCCGTTCGGGAAAGGACCTTCCTTGCGTACTTCACGAGTTCTCCGCCATGTAACAGCCGTTTTACCGATGTTGTTGATCTCCGCGTGCGGCAGCGGAACGCCCCCGATGTCGCCGACTCCAACCCCGCCTCCGACAGCCGACCCTCCGACGGCGAATGTCTACATCTTGCCGGGGGCCGTCGAGCTGGGCGCGAACGCATTCGGCGACGAGGCGATCGTCATTTTCAAGGGAGAGCGGATGCGATGGCGGAACCTTGACTCCGTCGAGCACACGCTCGTGCCCGACACACTGTCATTGCCGGAGTTCGAGACGACTGGCGCTCTGACACCTGGCGACGAGCGGTCGTTCGTCATGATGACTCCAGGGACCACGAGGATCCACTGTACGGAACATCCACGAATGGTGGGCACGTTGGTGGTGCAAGAACGCTGACGAGCCGTTCGGTGGTGAGCCAAACGTTCGCTGGTTGCAACCAGATCGTCAACTGGCTGCGGCGTGTGGAAGGAGTCCGAGACGCTGCGTGATGCCGCAGGGGTTCGGATGCCGCTCACGACCGACCGGCGCATCCGCTACCAGCAGACCCTGCGAGTACGCGGCATCGCCCTCATCGTTCTGAAGGGTGCCAGGTGGTCGCTCGTTCGGCAACATGCCGAGTCCAAGCACGTGAGCGGCGAGTGCGTCGGAGATGGCGAGGTGCGCACGGCGTCCCGAATGAGGATCGGATCGAGGCGGCCCCGTGCGGAGCCGCCCCGGTCATCTGGTCATATCTCCTATTTCAGGATCAGCTCGCGGGCGTACTTCGTGCCGACGACCTCGCGATACTTGCTGCGATCCTGATAGCCCTTCATCTGCGCTTCGTCGGTGCCGTCCGACTGCTGTAAGAGGGCATCAGCCTTCTCGACGTTGGCTTCCACTGCGGCGAGACTGGTGTATTCCCGGAGGATCAGTAGGTTCCACGTCCCGCTGTCGTCCAGCGTCCGGAGAATCTTGTACGATTTCTGGAAGCCGGCCTTCACCTGCGCGTCCTCCGACTTTTTGAACGAGGTGTCGAGGTACTGCAGGTACATCTGGTCCATGCCTGGCGCCATCTGGATCATCGTGACGGTCCAGACAGTGCCCGGACTGAAGTACTTGTGCACCTGGCCCATCACAGGCACTGCGCTGACCGCGGCTAGTCCGCCGATTAACACGACATTCCTGAGGATTCTCATCAGCTGTTCTCGCATTCGTTGGGAGACCTTGAGTAGACCGGCCGGGGGCGAAGTCTCGCTACGTCCCGCGGTCTTCCGCGACAGGGAACCTGTTGTGAAATCTGGAGGTCTGGGGCACCGCCAATGGCGGGCACGGGCACGGCAGAGGTGAGCGATGATACCACGCATCCGCGGCAAGACCCAGACGGACTGACCGGTCAGACGCGTGGGACAGCAAGGAGCGGATCGGCGGCGTTCCAGAACCTAGCGGGACGCCTTCGCGCGTGATCGTGCCGCCCAGTCGTGGCTGGTCGCCCTCCGAGCCGACCATTGACACGCGAGGCGGGTGCCTTCGTAGTGCTTCGCTCGGCCCCCACCAACGCCGCGACGGGAACGATATCGACCTTTCGCTGCCGGGACCGTTTGCTGCGAGCGTGGCGCAGAGGGGCACATCGTGGCCTCTTGCGATCTCCACGACGGTCCGGATCGCGCCCACAACCACCGCTGGTTGGTCGATCGGGATAACGTGACCGGACTGTTGAGCCGTGATCAGACATCCTCGTTCTGACAGCGAACTCTCATCTTGCTGCAACCGTCGCCAATTCTCGTCGGCTCCTCGCGCACCAGTGACGACGAGGACAGGGATGGTGAGCTTGCGGCGCGTGTTCCGGATTTCCGACACGGTCTCCCCAATGTGCATGACTTCATCGGCCGCCGCCCGGTATCCCGTTGCGCGAAACCTTGTCGCCTGCGCGTATCGCTGCACTGATGGAGCCAGCGACTCGACTCTCTGGCCGAACGACACGCCAAGCAGCCGGAAGACACCGATCGTCGACAGCAGGGGAACGAATCGCGCCATCCCCGGCACTTCATGTACATCGTCTTCGTGCGAGGCATCCACGAGCACGAGACCAGCGGTGCGCTCGGGGTGATCGGAAGCGAACATACGAACGTTGAAACCCGCGATGGATTCCCCGACGAGCACGACCGGTCCGCCAATCCCGCTGCGTGCGAGGAGTTCGGCCAGCTCGCGTGCGATGCGGCGTGCTGTCCGCGGTGACGGCCCGGGATCGCTGTAGCCCATGCCCGCCCGATCGTAGGAGCAGACACGCGTGAATCGAGCAACCTCAGGTTGGACGAAGCCCCAGCCAGCACTCGTGCCGCCGAGACCCGCGTCGAGGATGACAGCAGGCGCGCCGTCCCCGGTGCACCACAGATGCAGCCGATACCCTCCGATGTCGACGAGATGTCCTGGAGGCGGAGTCGCCGCGAGCTCCCTTCGAGTCGCAAGCCACTGATACACGGCGCCGGAGAGGGTGGCAATGAGAAGGAACCCGCCCAGCACGACGACAATGCGCTTCGTCCAGCGCCGCATGTGACATCTCCCGTCAAATCCTGCGCTCAGCCGACTCACTCTGGTGATGAGTGGATTTCCAATTTGCACCGGGCTGACCAAAGCGTCAACCTGCGCGTGCGCGCGAGTGTACGAATCTCTTCGTCCCCGCTCGTTTGATTCCTGTCTCCGGTCGCCGCGTGCGCGTCAGAGTAAAAGGCGCGCTCGTTCGCATAGCAGATCCGCCGACGTCCGAGAGGACGGAGCTTCCGGAGGCTGGACAGAGTTAGAGAATTGAACGGGAGCAGGAGGACAGGGCCGGGGATTCGTGGAGAGGGCGCGCCTTTCACGATGATCACCCAGCCGAGGCACGCGCCGCCCGTAGGCCCGGACAGCGCGTTCATGGGATGTGAGGGCGGCTTCGCAGCCGTCGTCGCTTTCCGCCGTGCTGCTCGAGAAGCGCGGTGATGCGGGTCGCGCCACACGCGTCGGCCATGTCGAGTGCCGTTACCCCGTTGCCCGCGACGATGTTCGGGTCGGCGCCTTTCTGGAGGAGGAGTCTGACGAGCTCCTCGCGGCGAGTTTCGTCGTGCGAGTGCATCCCGGCGACATCTTCGATCCTGAGCCACGCCGCCCAGTGCAGCGGCGTGCACCGCGGCATCTCCCACTGATCGATCTGCCTGTTCACGGACGCCGGATCCTCCGACAGCCTGGCCTCGACATGCTCACGCAGGTCGAAACTCACGGCGTCGTGCAGATCGATCGCGCAGTGCGCGCGCAGCCAGTCGAACACCTGCCGCTGCTGGTTGTGCTGCGCCCACGAGAGCGGGGTCGAATTGAACGGATTGTCGCGGTTGCTGATGTCGGCGCCCTTCGCGACGAGGCGCTTCACCATCTCGAGGTCGCCTTCCCATGCCGCGCGATGGAGCGCCGTGCCGTTGTTGACGCCAGTCACATTCCAATTGCCGTCCTTTTCCAGCAGAAAGTCCACGGCCTCGCGCTGTCCGCGCACGTAGGCGTAGAGCAGCGCGAGCCCGATTGCGTCACGCTCAGGCATTTCCTTTCCGTGACGCCGAGGCCGCGCCAGCAGGCGGCCGTCGCGATCGAAGAGGGCGGGCAGCAGGTCCATCCGCCCGAGCGCGGCAACGGCGAGCACATCGGGCTTCGCGCCGAGCGCGATCATCTTCTCAGCTGCGCGCGGCGCGTGATTCGCCAGCGATGCGTCCAGCGCGTCGTCCTTTAGCACATCCAGGTGCGCGCCGCGCTCCAGCAGCAGGTCCATCAGCGGGCCGGTCACGCCCATGTCGCTGGCCTGCTTGCCCGTGACCAGCAGTCCCATCGTGGGGCCGCCGTTCCGTCCGAGCGTTCGCGCATGCAGGTCGGCGCCGGCGTCCAGGAGTACGCGAGCGATGTCGACGACGTTCGCCGGAAGCGGTTTGTCGCGGTACGGGTTGCCGGCGACGTGATGCAGCAGTGTCGCGGCGCTGAAGTAACCATACGGCGGATCCAGGTTCGTGCGCGCATGAACGAGCGTCGGGTCCGCGGCGAGCAGGGCGCGCAGGCGATCGACGTCGCCGTCGTTCAAGGCGGCCAGCGCGGCGTCGAAGCCGGGATGCGGTTTGATCCGCTCGATCTGCCGGGCCTGCTCGATGCGGCGCCTCAGGTCGCTCCAGTTGCGGAAACCGTACTCCCGGGCGATGACGAGCTGCGCGTCCGCAAGGGCCAGCGGCTTGTCGAGCACCGTGCGGGGCGGCCATCCCTTCATTTCCGGATGATGCGCGGCGATGCGTCCAACGGCGGACGCGTCGCGATCGCGATGCGCACGTTGCAGCTCGGTCGCCTGAATCTTGAGCTGCTGGAGGCTCGGACGTGGAGGAAGAATTCGGGTAGGCACGCGCGCTCCTTTCGTAAGCGCCCGATGTCCGCGGTACGGGCCGAAAGAAGCGTGATTCGAATTCGGATTTAGGTGGGACTCGGTCCCTTTCCGCGGACTGGCGGCGCCCTACGCGCTCTGATAGCAGTGTTGAGCCGCAGCGCGCAGTCTGTCAATGGCCTCAAGTTCGTCGCACGGAACTCGACGTCGCGATAGTGTCGGACCGTGTCGATCCGCCGACAAACGGGATCATGGTGTCACCCCAGCGCGAGCGAAGGAGCGCCAGCGAGTCTCGCACGGAAGTCGAGACGGGCCAACGCGCAGCGTGGGCGGAGCGACCGCGAACGAAGGTGATGAACGTGAGCCAAATAGGAATCGAACCGGCCTGAACGTCGGTGTCCACGCGACGCCTCGCCTTGCGTTGAGCTATCGAACAGGACCGCCCATGCCGTCAAGTCGATGCAGGCGCCTGAGCCGATAGCTTCTACTTCGCGGTGTGTCCCCCGGCAGGCTGAAACAACCGAAGACACTCCATCGACCAGGACGGTACATCGTTCTCGTCGGGGTCTGGATGATCCGCACCGTTCAGGCAATCACCGGTGCATCGGGCGGGCGCGTACCACTTGCTGCAACTCGGTCCAGACCGAGTTGAAAATGGCGCCTCCCTCGCTGAAGACCTGGGTGCGCGCGCAACGCGGCCCTGGGCGCACACGTCGCCATCACGTCTTGCCGTCGAGGTCTCACGGGGCTACGAACGGCCGGCGGATTCAGGGGCGCCGGCAACAACCGCGGTGCGACCGTGGTCGAGCCGATCGATGAACGGCCGGAACTGCTGCTTGAACAGGACTCCTGCCCCGGCGCCCACGACCACTGCTGTCGCAGCCACTCGCCAGCGACCGATGTAGGCGCACGACAGTGCGATCGTGACGGCGCCGACCATGACCGCCCCGATGGTTGCGATGCCGAGCCCCTGGACCACAGGCTCCCATCCCACCGGCTCGAGCCCGGCTTTCGCGGGGATCGGCCCCCAGGCGCCCATCGGCCGCGCGCGGCGATAGAACTCGACGAGGAGCGCCTCGGGCTCCGGCTGGGTGAAACGCGCCACCCCGATCCACAGGATCGTCGTCGCCGCCATCGACACGAAGACGACCAGGTACACCGATGCCGGCCCGGCATCGACGATGTACCGGAACACGACGAGCTGATTGAACAGGAAGAGGAGAGGTCCGCCGAACGAGGCGGTGAGCCGCGCCTTGCCGTTGAAGCGCCACCACCACCACTGCGCCCAGTTGGCGGTCAACTCCGCGGACCCGAGCCCGAGCATGAACACGGCGATGTCGATGACGTTCCGCGCCTGAGCCGCCACGATCATCGCGAGCACGACGATGCCCGCCGCCACGATCCGGCCGACCATCAGGTAGTGCCGATCCGACGCGGCGCGGACGATCGACCGCTTGTAGACGTCATTCAGGAACACCTGCGCCCCGAAGTTCATGTTCGAGCTCACGGTCGACATGATCGAGGCCAGGATGCCGCTCACCGCGAGGCCGAGCAGGCCGGGCGGCAGGTAGTGACCGAGCAGCATGCCGTAGGCGAGCTCCTTGTCGATGGTGCCATCGCGCAGGCCGGGCCACCGCACTGCCGCGCCGAGCGCGGGCAGCGTGATGAGCGCCAGCATCAGGAACAGGACGACCTGGGTCCAGACGTACATCTTCGAGGCTTCGGCCGCGTTGCGGCAGGAGAGGATGCGCTGCCCCTCCATCGCGCCGGCCATCGGCGCCGCATCGCCGCCGTAACCCACGGCCGTGCCGATCGTCCACGCCACCACGCCGAGCACGCCGAGCAGCTCGTGTTCGAGCGGCGGCCGCCAGCTCACGACGCCTTCACCGAACGCGCCCACCAGCGCGTCGTGCAGGCCGGCCGGTCCGCCGAAATCGGCCTGCACTGCCCACATCAGCGTCAGCGACGCGCCGATGATCACCAGCGTCTGGAAGAAATCCGAGATCACGACGCCGACGTAACCGGAGAGCAGGACGTAGAACAGGATGATCGGCACGACCACGGCGAAGGTGGTCGAGAGATCCCAGCCGAGCATCGGCTGCGCCACCTTGTGCATGCCGAGCAGGCCCGCGCCGGTCCAGGCGACCACCGCGATGAACGCGCTCCGCAGCGCAACCCAGGTCCGGACCGCGACCGCGGGTGCGCCGCTGAAGCGCAGCTCGTAGAACTCTGGCGAGGTCATCAGCGAGAGCCGCCGCCACGCGACGGCGAACAGGACGCCGCCGATCATCAGCGCGAGCCCGAAGCGACTGAGGTACCACCAGCAGATGAAGGCGCCGGTGATCACGGTCATGCCGCAGTAGGCGGGAGCGACGTCTGCGTTCAGGCAGGTCGCGGCGTAGGAACAGCCGTTCAGCCACCCCGGCATCCGCCGGCCGGCGAGGAAGTAGCCCTCCAGATCGGCGCCCGCCTGCCGTCGCAGCATCAGGCCGAGCGCGACGAGCACGAGCATGTAGGCGCCCATCACGGTGTAGTCGAGCGCCTGGAGCCGGACCTCGAAGCCGTCGGCGATCACGGGGCGGCCTGCAGCATCTCGGCTATGCGCTGGGCGCAGAACCACTGCATCCGCGATAGGTGGAAGGGGCCCTTCCAGAGATTACCCTTCAGCCGCGTCGACACGCTTCCGTCACGGTGCAGGTAGCCGAACCACTCGCCATGGACCGGATCCGGGAAGTGCGCGTACGCCCAGTCGTGCACACGCTCGTGCCATCGCTCGTACTCCGCGTCGCCGGTGAGCTGATGCGCGAGCAGCGTGGCGATGATCGCTTCGTTGTGCGGCCACCACAGCTTCATGTCGTGGGCGTACTCGGCGCTCGGCAGCCCGCGCGCGTCGCGGAAGTAGAGGAGCCCGCCGTGCTCCGCGTCCCATCCCAGGGCCAGCGACCAGCGGATGATGGTGGTGCCAAGCTTGATCAACGCGCCCGGGCAGCCTCGATGACGCGCTTCTTCGAGGATGAACCATCCCGCCTCGATCGCATGGCCCGGGCACACCATGCGGCCGTCGAAGGTATCGTAGAGCTCGCCCTCGGGCCCGACCGTCTCGAGCACGCACTGCAGATCGGGCCGGAGGAAGTCCCGTTCGATCTCGGCGATGCACGCGTCGATCACTTCGTCGCAGATCGGATCGGCGACCGACTTCCGCAGCTCCTGCGCGGTCACGATCAGGATCATCGGCATCGCGAGCCCTTTCATGCCGCGCGTCGCGGGAATCGTCTTGGGCTCGAGCAGGCCGGGGTCGTGGTAGTACCTCAAGATCAAGCGGAAGAGATCGAGGGCCTGCCCGATCGAGCGCTGGTCCCCGGCGGCGCGGCCGAACGCGGCGAGCGCGATGACGGTGAAGGCCTCCGAGAACAGATACCGGCGCTTGCGCAGCGGGTGTCCGTCGCGGGTGACCGAGAAGAACATGCGCCCGTCGGTGTCGAAGCAATAGCGGTTGATGAACTCGATACCGTGGCGGGCGAGATCGAGCCACTCCGCGCGTCGCTCGACCGTCTCGAACAGCGTGGCCAACAACCAGGCGAAGCGCCCCTGCACCCACACCGACTTGTCGGTCTGCAGCACCGATCCATCGCGATCGAGGGCGGTCAGGTACCCGCCGTACTCGCGGTCGATCGCACGCGGAATCCAGAAGGGGAGCGTATCGTCCAGCAGCCCGCCGCGATAGACCGCCAGCAGGGCCTTCAACCGGTCGCGTGTCATCGGGCCCCTCAATTCTATTCGAGGGGCTTCGCCCCTCGAACTCCCCTACACGCTCTCTCGCGAGCCGCTTTCGTCGGCTCGCTCCGTTCGCGTGGCTCGCTCGCTGTGCTCGCTCGCTTCCGCCGGTGCCCGAGACGAACAGTGCTTGCCAACTGCGCTCATGGAGCTCCTCGGCCGGTTGAATCGGCTTCCATGCGGCGCGTGTCGCGGTCGGTGCAGCCGCACGCGGAAGATGCGGGTATCGCCCGCTGCGGAGTCGCGGGAGAGACTGATCTGAAGTTCCCGTTCAGTCGAGAGCGCGCGTCCAGGAGACACTCGCTATAAGATTCAGTGTTTCAAGAGACGCCCCGGATCACGACAGGCGGAAAACCAACAGATGTCCGACAAGATCATCGCCGTCACCGGCGCCACCGGAACGCAGGGTGGCGGCCTCGTTCGCGCAATCCTCGCCGACCCGGAGCGGCGGTTCACCGCACGTGCGATCACACGCAAGCCCGATTCCGACAAGGCGCGGGCGCTCGCCGCGGCCGGCGCCGAGGTCGTCGCCGGCGACGCCGACGACCCCTCGAGCCTCGAGCGCGCCTTCGCGGGCGCACACGGCGCCTTCGTGGTCACGAACTTCTGGGAGCATTTTTCCCCCGAGCGCGAACTGACCCAGGCGGCGGCGATGGCGCGCGCCACCAAGGCCGCAGGCGTTCGGCACGCGGTCTGGTCGACGCTCGAAGACACGCGCCTCGCGTTCCCGCTCGACGATCCGCGACTCAAGACCCTGCAGGGCAAATACAAGGTGCCGCACTTCGATGCCAAAGGTGAGGCCGACGCGATCTTCGCCGCCGAGGCAGCCCCAACCAGCTACATGATGGTGGCCTTTTACTGGGAGAACTTCATCTACTTCGGTCAGGGTCCACGCAAGACTGCCGACGGTCGCGTCGTGCTCGCGTTGCCGCTTGGCGGCGGCAAGCTGCCCGGGATCGCGGCCGAGGACATTGGCAGGTGTGCGTACGGCATCTTCCGGCGCGGGCCCGACGCCGCCGGCCGGCGATTCGGCATCGCTGGCGAGGTGCTGTCAGGCCCCGAATACGCGGCCGCCTTCTCGCGCCACTTGGGCGTGCCGATCTCGTTCTACGACATGCCGTTCGACGAATACCGCGCGCTCGGCTTTCCCGGTGCGGACGACATGGGAAACATGTATGAGCACCACGCCATCCTCGGCGAAGCGTTCCGCCGGCACCGGTCCCCTGAGGTCGCACGCGCGCTGAATCCGGCGCTTCAGTCCTTCGATTCCTGGCTGAGCGCGAATGCGTCACGCATCCCGCTCGGCTGACGACCGGGTGCGAGTCAGGTGAGGGCGGCGGCCTGAGCCGGTTATCGATCGATGTGCGGGACGCGCTTCCCGGCCGCCGCGCTAGTCGATGTCCACTTCTCGAAAGCGGAAGTAGAGCTCGTCGTAGTACGCGAAAAATCCACCCAGGGTCTCCAGCTTCAAGCGCGTCGAGTACGGTCCCCGGGCGGTGCTGTATTTTCCGGTTCCGCCGACAACGACCCCTTCAGCTCCGCCAAGAAGCACGACGTCGCCATGCTTTGGAATCAGGAGGGACGGATCAGCGAATGCACCCCCTGGATGGCCGCCATCCTGACTCAGCGTGTAGAGTTGACCTCCCTCCAACTCGTACAGGACGAATTCCTTGAACTGCAGCGTGCCCGAACCCGCTGAGCGGAAGTCCTTGCCCCATGCGTGGATGGTCCCCAACCGCTGTGCCTTCTTCGGGTCGAACACGTCGAGTGTGACGGTTGGAATACACGAGCTCCCGTCTTCGGTCTCCGCACACCACGTGTCGAAGAAGTCTGGCAGCGGTCCGCTGTAGGTATTCGGTGCCGCGAAGCCCTCCGCGAAGATCATCGAACCGTTCGGACTCTCCGCCTGTGCGACGAGAGCCTTGAACAGCACGACCGAGAACACCAACCAGGCTGACCTGCGCATACGACCTCCCATTGCTGAGGCCTGTTGAAAGACAGGGAACAGGCACTTCAACGGTACGGGCGCGGACCCGGCGCAAAACAGCTCACCGCGTCGGTGGACACTGATCGCGTCCATCGTCTCGATCGTCTTGTGGGGTTGGCGGTGGCGCTTCCCGGCCGCGGAAGCAAGACGCGCGGCGTCTCAGTTGATCAGCAGATGTCGATGCAGGCCATCAGGAGCTGGTGGCGTGCAACAGCTGAATCAGCATCGTGCGTGTGAACTTCCGGCTAAAGCCGGAAGCCACGAGTCAGATGGTGTCGCGTGGCTTCCGCCTTTAGGCGGAAGGTCTACTTCGCCGCCGCGCCGCCCGCTGGCTGAAACAACCGTAGACGCTCCATCGACCAGGACGGCGCCTCTTTCGCATCGGCGGTCTGAGTGATCCGCACCATCCGCGCGGTCACCGGCGAGAAGACGATCGTCGTGGTCCGTGCGCCACCCTGGCCCTGGGCGACCTCGGTCCACGACGTGCCGTCGGTCGAGACCTCGACGCGGTAGCTCCGGGGTGACGTCGCCGTGACCGGTAAGCCGGAGCGGCCGCCGCCGGCCGTCGGTGAGTCGAACTGCAGCTCGGTCAACACCATCGACTGTGGCAGCTCGATGCGGAACCACATCCCCGCCTCTTGGGGTGCGTTGGTCGACCACCGCGAGTAGTCGAACGCTCCGGCCGCACCACCATTGTTGTGGCTGGCGGCCGCCGCCCAGGTCGCATCGGGAATGATCGGCCGCGGCAGGGTGCGATCGAGCTCTTCGACGGTCCACATCGTTTCGCGCGCAGCGGTCTCTTTCCGCACGCGCGCGACCTCCGCCTCCGAGACGATCGAGGCGCTGTTCCCGAAGCCGTTCCTGATGTAGCTGGCGACGTCCGCGATCCACCGATCGGTGCCCGCACGCATGGGTGCCATCACCTCGGCATAGGAACGTCCCTCGACCGGGCCGGAGAGACCATGAAGGATCACTTTGGCCACGTAGTCGCGATGGCCGAGCACCCGTGGCGATCCGGCCAGTGCCGGGGCACGCAGACCGCGTCCCCCGGGCATCGGCGCGCCGCGCCCGTCCTCACCGTGACAGGCGAAGCAGCTCTCCGCGTACGCGGTGGCGCCACGTTCGACGGCGGCGCGTTCGTCAGGCGGGAGATTCGCGCCTCGTCCACCGGCTGCCGATGCGGGCGGGGTCAGGATGCGCTCCGCGACAAAGGCCGTCCCCTTGTTCTTGTGCGCATCGCGGGCGGACGCGATGGCTTCCGCGGCGCCGGAAACCTTCAGATGATTCAAGGTGAGCATGGCCTGGATCACGACGTCGGTGTCGCGATCCTTCGCAACGATCGCGCTGAGGTCGGCGCCGAGCGAAACATCACCGGCCTTGTAGAGAGTTTCACTGACCCGAAGGGCCTGTCTCCGCATGCCTGGATCGGCGTCGTTGAGCAGCTCCCGGACGAGAGCAGCGTCCAGGCTGCCGAGTCCCTCGAGCGTCCAGAGCGCGTGGAACCGGGCCAGCTGGTTCTTCGACGTCCGGACGAGCGTCTTCACGGCCGGAGCAACCGACTGATCCTGCTTCAGCACGAGCAGCTGCTGGGCGGTGTCCCGCCACCAACCGTTTGGATGCGACAAGTGCTGAACGAGCTGCGCGGCAGTTTCCTGCAGCATGCGCGGCCTGGTCCGGTCAGGCGTCATGCCCTCGTAGGTGAGGCGCCACACTCTTCCGTGTCCGAGAACTTTGTTCAGCTGATACTGCTTGATTTTCTCCCAGAGGTAGGTCCCCTCCTTCGCCCACGGCGCGCCTTCGATCACGCCGCGGTACATGTCGGCGACGTAGATCGTGCCGTCGGGGGCGTTGGCGACGCCGACCGGCCGGAACAGCGGGTCGAGCGAGCGGATGAATTCGCGCCGGGGATAGGCGTTCTGCAGCTGGGTCAGGCCCTCCGTCCGCACCGGCCGCAGCCGGCGCACCGAGCGGGCCACGACTTCGCCATGGAGATAGTCACCGAGCAGATCCTTCGGCAGGCGGTGACCTCGATAGATCGCGTTGCCGGCTGCGGCGGTCCCGTAGATGACCGTGCCGTCGGGAATGCGCGTCCCCGGCACGCCGGCCTGGACGTCACCGATCAAGTGCGGAGCAGGCCAGACGATTTCCAGATCCGGCTCGAACTGATCGGGCGTCGCGAAGTTGCCGTAGTGGATGGGAAACTGAAAGTAGCCCGGCAGACCGCTCGCGCCATGCTGGAACCAGACCTTGCCGTTGTCGTCCTGCGTGACACCCCACTGCGACGAGCTCGGGCCGCTGGTTTCACGGATCACGCCCCCCGGAGTCCACCGCAGCCGGAACGAGTTGACCGTGCTGTAAAGCCAGTTGTCCATCGCCCACATCAGGTTCGAGGGCTGCGCTTCCATACTGCCACCGCGGCCGAAACCGGTCGCGAACAGCTCCTTCTTGTCGGCAACGCCGTCCTTGTTCGTATCGGTGTACTTCCACACCTCGTCTCTATTGGTTTCGCTCGCCAGGATGGCGTCGGCGCCGAAGGGCATGGCGAACCGGGGAAACAGGAGCCGGTCGACGAACACGGTGTGGTGCTCGAACGTGCCGTCCCCGTCGCGATCTTCGTGTGTGGAGATCCGCCCCGTCGGCACCAGCGAGTCCACGCCGTCCGGCGTCTGCTCGTAGCCGCGGAGCTCCACCAGGAACATCCGGCCGTTGCCGTCGAAGGTGATCTGACCAGGCGAGTCGATGAGCGGATCGGACAGGACCGGCTCGAGGCGGTAGCCGGGCGGAAGCCAGAACTGCTTCGCCTCCTCGTCTGGCGTCAGCGCCCGGACGGGGGGCCTCGGCGACAGATCGGCTTTCGCGTTCGCCGGATCCTTCGCATCGGGGGCCGCGAGAGGGCCCGCTCCCCCGCCGGCGCTCTGGATGGCGCTGGCGCGGCCCTGCGCGTGAAGCGCGTCCGATCGCGAGGACCCGATCAGGCGGCCGGCGACGAACCCGCCGAGGATGACGACAAGGCCCGCGGCAATACGCGGCGCAGGTTGAATCCCCATCGGCCGCTTTTACACGCAGTGGTCGCGCGGCGTCAACGCGCGGTGTCTCTGGTTCGCCGCTTCTTTCGAGCCGCGCTCTTGCGAACAGCCTTCTTCACCGTCCGCTTCTTCGCGGCCGACTTGACGCTGCGCTTCTTCGCGGCCGTTTTCTTCGGCGCGCTCTTTCTGGCCGCGGTCTTCCGTGCCCCAGCCTTTTTCGCGGCCCGCTTTCGTGAGACCGGTTTCTTCGCGGCCGATCTTTTCGCCGTCTTGCGGCGGCGAGGCGCGACCGCCGGTTCGGCCCGCATCCCTTCGAGTCCTCGCTCGAAGATCGGCTCGACCGAATCGTCCTCGTCGTCAAGGTCGAAGGACACGCCCGCATCCCCCACGGGGGCGACGACTCCCAGTGTGGTCTTCGCCGTCTCGTAAAACCGCTGCCGTTCGGCGAGGCCGTTGAACCCCCCGTTGATCCGCCTGGTGATCTCACGGAACGCTTCAGGAGTGACCCGATCGGCCAGCTCGTTCAGGCCCTTCTTCGACCAGAACAAGGCGGCAATCCTGAACGCGACCTCGGGCGACGCCGCCTGTGCGGGAGTGGCGACGAGATCGAGGCCGAGCAAATCGCCGAAGCGGCGATAGTTGGCCCGGCCCGTGACCTGGATGGGTCCACGGCCCTTGAACCTGAAACCGTCACCCGGTTCGGTATTTCCGAGATTGGTCGCGAGCCTGTCTGGCGGTTCGTATCGTCGCTGGGCGGCCGTCGGTCCCCAGATTTCTTCCATGAACTTGAATTGAGCGGACTCATGCGCGAGTTGAGCCAGGAACGCCGCGGTACGCGCGGGCTGATCGATGCCGAACTCGGAAACGGCTGCCGTCAGGAACGGGAAATACGTCGTCCTCTTCGCCGCCGGCAACAGCGGCATGATGGCCTGCAACTGCTCGATGGTGAGCATGGTGACGCCTCTAAGTCGGTCGGGTCTACCCAATCGGTCGGGCCTGAAGGCCCGCCGAATCTCTCAAGAGCGACGGAATGTACAGGGTTCTGCGTTCCGGTTCAACGGGAAACGGACGGCAGTCGGAACGCGGCCATCTCTTCGCCGTTGCGTACCAGCAACACGTTGCCGGCGACCGCCGGATGGTTCCACGTCTTGCCTTCAATGGCCTTGAACCGCGCGAGCTCTTTGAATTGATCGGGTGTCGCGTTCACCAGCGCCAGGTCGCCATCCTCCGACAACACCAGCAGCACGTCCTGATCGGCCAGCAGCACGAGCTGTCCGTTGCCGTATCGGCCGCCCTTCCACTTCCGCGCGCCATCGTCGAGGTTGATGGAGGCGAGAATGTTGCCGTCGAAGCCGTAGGCGTGGCCCTTGTGCACCACGAAATCGTTGAAGTACGGCTTCAGCCCGTTCGAGGTCCAGCGCTCCTCGACGTTCCAGTCGCTGCCCTTGTGCGAGACGGCCAGCCGGCGCGTGCCTTGTCCTCCGGTTGCCGCGATGCCGTTGACCAGGATGTTTCCATCGTCGGTCAACGCCGGCTGAACGATGGGGGGGCCGCCGGCTTCCCAGCGGTGCTGCCACAGCTGAGCCCCGCTCGCCGGGGCGACGCTGATCGCGCCCGATCCGCTCAACAGCAGGACCTGCGTCACGCCATCGATCGTCGCGCGATGCGGCGAGCTGTAGCTTCCCAACTGCCGCGGACCGACCCAGCGCGTCTTTCCCGTCGCGACGTCATACCCGGCCAGCGTTCCTGACGCCGCAACGATCACGACGTCGTCGAATACCATCGGAGAGCTCGAGAATCCCCAGTCCGGCACCTGCCGACCGGTGTCGGACGCCACGTTCCGCGACCAGATCACTGCACCGGATCGGGCGTCGAGCGCGTTCAGGATTCCGGTCGCACCAAACGCGTAGACCCTGCCACCGCTCAGAGCGGGCGTGCCGCGCGGGCCGGCGCCGCCATTCGACTCCCAGAACCGAACCGGATCCCGGTGCCTCCAGACCGGCGCGCCGGTCGACACCCTGTAGCAGGCGACGAGCTCCTCCTCCCCGCGTTGCTCCTGCGTATAGAGAAGGTCTCCCTGGACCGCGAAGGACGACCACCCCGGTCCAACCGGCCGCCGCCACATCTCGACCGGTGGCGATGTCGTCCAGTCGGTCGTCACCTGGACCCCATGGATCACGCCATCGCGGTTCGGTCCTCGAAACCCGGGCCACTCGGGCCTGGCCGTTGACGGTTCCGGGTCCGGCGCCGCGGTGGTCTTGTCGAGGACCGCGGTGTCGGCCGTTTTCGTCGACGACGTGACTGGTGAAGTGGGGACGGCTCTTGCTGCATCGTTGTTCTTGCCGGAAAGAGGCTCGGCGGACTTCTCCAGCACCGCCGGAGACGGCGACGAAGCGGGTGAAGGGGCCGGTGGCGCGGGCGCTGCCTTGGCTTCGTCGCTGGTCTGCGCCAGCAGCCGTTCCTCCGCCGTCTTCGTCCACCGCCAGGCGAGCTGCGCACCGCTACTGCCGTGAAGACCGTCGGTGCGGACGAGCGTCCAGGCAGCACACGCGAGGAAGATGGCCACCGTCATCGAGGCACGTCGAACCAGCGCCGACGATCGGTGCGTCAACACCACCGCCGCCACGAAGGCCGGGCCCAGCAGCACCGGGACGGCATAGATCGGAAACATCATTCCCATCATGCCGTTCGTAATCGAGCGGTGAAGAAGGGGCCACGTCGCGAAGGCCGCGACGATCATGATCACCACCGCACCGATGCGATCGAGCCATGACCCCCGGCTGAAGAACAGCCACCAGATCACGATCGCCAGCGTGCCGGCGAGCGCTGCGATCATTCCTAGAATTCCTGCGTCGGGGATGAAAGCCGGCACCACGATCCTGAACAGCACGATCACCGCCGCTGCGGCGACACCGGGCCACAATCGGAGTGCCTTCGTGGAATTCGGCACGACTGACTCTTCGGTTTCCATCGCGGTTCACTCCGATCGCAGTGCCTGCAGCACGTCCACGTGCGCGGCGCGCGCGGCGGGCGTCAACGAGGCCACGAGTGCCGCGCTGACGAGAACACCCGCGGTGCCAAGGATCGTCAGCACGCCTGGCACGCGCACGCTCTCGAGGTAGTTTCCGGCCAGATCGGCAAACGCGTAGGCGCCCACGGTCCCGGCGGCGATGCCAATCAGCACGATGAGCGCACCTTCTGAAAGAACGCTCAGCAGCAGGCGGCGCGGGGTCGAGCCGACCGCCAGGCGGACACCGAACTCGCGGGTGCGTGCGCTCACCGAGAACGCCAGGACGCCGGCAACGCCGACCACGGCAATCAGCAGCGCGATGCCCGCGAACCCCGAAACGACGAAGGCATTCAGCCGTTCCGGCGCCAGCACTTCAGCGCGCACGTCTTCGAGCGTCGCGATCCGTTCGACGGGCTGATCCGCGGACATCGCGTGAACCACGCGCCTCATCGCAGGGACGACCGCATACGGATCGCCGTCGACGTGCAGGAACATGCGTCCTGCCGCGCGCATCTGCAGGACCGGGTGATAGACGGTCAGCGCGCTGCCAGGCACGACGCTCTCGTCGTCCACGTCCGCGACGATGCCGACGATCCGACGCGGCTGGGGCTTCCCGAAGAGCGCATCGGTCCACCAGAATCTCCGATTGAGAGCGTCGCCATCCGGAAACAGGCGCCCGGCGATACTCTGGCTCACGATCACCACGGGTTCGTTGCCGCTGCGATCTTCGTCCGTGAAGTCACGGCCGGCGAGCATCGGCACGCCGACCACGGAAAAGAAGCCAGGCCCGACGATGCGCAGGCGGGCGTGTGGATTTTCTTCGCCACCCGAAGGCGTGTATCCCTCGACCCGGAACTGAAACTTGGGAAACGTGCCGGCGTCCCGCCAGGGCACGAAGCTGCCGAGGACGACGCCGGTCACACCCGGCAACTCGTCGATCCGCCGGGTCATTTCCTCGTAGAACGCCATCTCCTTCGCATCACGCACACCAACCGATCCAGTCGTCGGCAGATCGACGGCCAGGACCTGCTTCATGTCGAAGCCGGTCGTCGCGGTTTGCAGCGCCAGCAGTGCGGCCATCAACGTGCCCGCGGCGGCGAGCAGCACGAATGAGAACGCGATTTGCGTCATCGCGAAGGCGCGCAGGCGGCGGTTCGTGGCGGGTGTGATGCGGATGCTGCCGTTCGTGAGTCCGAGGCCGGCCGGAGCATGGGACGAGGGCAGGCGCGGAAGGTACGCGAGGAGAACAGCCGCGGCCATCGCGAGGCCCGCGCCGACCCACAGGACGGTCGCGTCGACCGTGACCTCGAGCGCGCGCACCGAGAATCGCGAGGCGAAGCGCGCGATGACTGTGACCAGGGGGCCGGACAGCACGACACCGAACACCGCACCGGCGCCGCAGAGCACCAGGCTTTCAGCGAGGAGCGTGCGCCGGAGCGCGCCGTGACTCGCACCGAGAGCCGCGCGCACGGCCAGTTCCCCTTCACGGCGGACCGAGCGGGCCAGGATCAAGTTCGCGACGTTCGAGCAGGCGATGATGAACACGACCGCCGCAGCCGCGAGGAGCACGAGCAGGATCGTCCGCGCCGGCGCCGCGATCTGATCGCGAAGCGGGGTGACGCTCAACCTGACATCCGCCCTCGGCGAGTATGCGTCAGGATGTTCCTTCATCATCGCCGCGTGAACGGCGATCAGCTCGGCGCGCGCATCGTCGAGGCTGGCGCCCGGCTGCAGCCGCCCGAACAGCTCCGTCATGCGGTGCGTGCGTCCGGTGACCATCGTGGCCCCGAGGTGATGCGGGCTCGTCACCACGTTGGCGATGATCTCGGTGTCGGCCGGATAGGGCACCGAAGGCTCGAGCACACCGACGATCGTGGCGGTGCGCGAACTGAGCCGAACGCTCCGGCCAAGGACGGTCGGATCGCTGTTGAGCGTGCGGCTCCAGAAGCGGTAGGTCAGGACCGCCACTGGCGCCGCGTTCGGCCCGTCGTCGGACCGGGTCAACAACCGGCCGAGGACCGGACGCAGGCCCATGACCTCGAAATACGATCCGCCCACCACCCCGGCGCGCACCACCCGCGGCTCGCCGAATCCGAGCATCGTGAAATCGATCGTCGAAAAATCGCCGAAGGCGCCGATCGTGGTGACGCGCGACTTGAAGTCGTCGATCTCGGGCACCGAGAAGGTCGTGTTCGCCGCGCCGAGACCAGGGGCGCTCTGCCGGATGTAGACGAGCTGATCCGCTCCCCGATTGACGAGCGGACGGAGCAGCACACCACGCACCACGCTGAAGATCGCGGCGTTGGCGCCGATGCCGAGCGCGAGCGTAACGATCACGGTGGCGGCCAGGCCCCTCGCACGCAGCAGCGATCGGATGCCCATCCGCATTTCCCGGAGCAGCGCCGCCACCGCGTCGAAGCCGCGGCTGTACCACACCCGATGCATCGAGTTGCGGATGGCGGGGATGTACCCCAGTTCCCTCAGCGCCGCCAGTCTCGCCGCTTCGGGATCTTCGCCCCGGTCAGTCCGCTCCTTGATGCTGATGGCCAGGTGGCCGCGGATTTCCTCGTCGAGCTCCTGCTGATCGGGGCGCACCGGTCATTCCTCTCCCGGCGCCGCATTCATGATCCGGCCTATGGCGTGGACCAGTTGCGACCAGCGATCCGCCTCACGCGACAGCTGTGCCTTTCCTGCGGCGGTCAACCGGTAATACTTGGCCCGCTGGTTCGCCTCGCTGATGTCCCATTCCGATTTCAGCCAGCCCCGCCGCTCGAGGCGGTGCAGCGCGGGGTAGAGCGAACCGGTCTCGACCTTGAGCAGATCGTCGGACTGCTGGCGGATCGCCTGGCCGATCCCGTGGCCGTGCTGCGGACCCCACTGGAGGGTCCGGAGGATGAGCATGTCGAGGGTGCCCTGGAGCAGGTCCAGGCGGCGTTCGTCGGGGGGCTTGGTCATGGCTGTAGAGAGTCTACGGCTCTTAGACGTAGAGTGTCTACGGCCTGTTCACAGAACGACTCGATCCGGGATCCGGGATCCGGGGTCCGGATGGGTAGCCAGAGGCAACAGCCGCTGGGATTGACCCTGATTGCCTCTGAGTACCACCTGCCCCGGATCCCGGACCCCGGATCCCGGATGGTGTAAGGTCCTCTCAAGTTTGGGAGGAAGATCATGCTGCAGCTTGTGACGTGGACGGCAACCGGGCTGGTCGCGGGCGGACTCGCCAGGATCGTGATGCGGAGCCGTCGCGACTTCGGATTGCTCGGCGATCTCCTGACCGGGTGGTTCGGCGCGCTGGTGGGAGGCTGGCTGTTCAAGGGATTCAACGTGGTCGCGCCGGAGACGACGGCCGGACGCATCCTGGTGTCGCTCGTCGGCGCCGGCGTGCTGCTGGCAGGCGTGCGCATGCTGCGTCAGATCATGCCCGCCGCCCAGAGCGCCGTGGCGGGGAACATCGCGGCACCCGCGGGCAACCTGGCGGACCACCTGCTGCAACTGGGACAGTTCGAACGCGCGATCCTGAGCCGGTTGCTGAATCGCGAACGCTGGAGCCGCGACCCGAACCTCGCGTTCGATGCGCAGGCCACGTTCGGAGAGCGCGTCGCGGATAGAGTCGCGACGTTCGGCGGCAGCTGGACCTTCATCGGGATCTTCGCCATCTTCATGGTGTCCTGGATGGCGCTCAACTCGGACATGGCGCGTCCGTACGATCCGTTCCCCTACATCCTGCTCAACCTGATGCTGTCGTGCCTGGCTGCCCTGCAGGCGCCCGTGATCATGATGAGCCAGAACCGGCAGGCTTCCAGGGATCGATCCGACGCAAAGACGGATTACGAGGTCAACGTGCGCGCGGAGATGGAAATCACCGCGGTCCACGCCAAACTCGACATGCTGCGGGAACAGGAGTGGCTGCGGCTGCTCGTGATGCTCGAGGAACAGCAGCGAACCCTCGAGTCGATCAGCTCGCGCCTGAAGGCGCTGGAGTCCGGCAACGGGCGCGAGTGATCGATTTCGGGCTGTTGAACAACAACTGGAGTCAAGCAGGAGGATACTCCTGTCCTCCTGCAAATAGCGCTAGGGGGCTTCGCACTTGCTAGCTGACCGAGATGGCGACCACCGTGCGATCGTCGCTCCAGGCCTCGATGCCTGAAGGACCGCCGCCCAGCATCGAGCGATTCATGATCGCATCGCCCATCGCTCTCGGCGAAGGAAAGGGCCCGCTCGCCGTGGACGCAACGATCGAAATCGATGGTTCGGAGCCGGTGTCGAGCGCCTCGGTGACGCCGTCCGTGACGAATACGCAGCGGTCACCGGTCCGGAGCTCGACGACGTCCTCCCCGTAGACGGCACCGGGCATGAGCCCTGCGGGCGGCCCTCCGGCCTGGAGCAGCTTGCACGTCGACTCGCGCAACACGATTCCCGGGGGATGACCCGCATTCGTGGACGTCAGCTTCCGCTCGTGCGTGTCGACGCGAGCGACGATGCAGGTGAGGTAAGGGTCTCCGGACCACTCCTCGAAGAGCGCTGAGGAGAGACGGCCGACCAGCAACCCCGGGCTCACGATTTCCCGCGCGAGCGTCCGGAAGATCGATCGCAGCAGGCCCAGGGCCATGGCAGCCGGAACACCCTTGCCCGAAACGTCCGCGGTGAGCACCATCCACACGCCGGGACTCTGTTCGACGAAATCGTAGAAGTCGCCGCCGATTCGGCCGGCGGGGATCTGCACGGCCGCCCACTCGAAGCCGTGGTCCGGCGGCGGCGCCGCCGGCAACAGCCGCCGCTGCATGCTCGCCGCCAGCGTCAGCTGCGTCTGGAGTACCAGTTCGTCGCGCTCCCGTTCGCTCAGCTCGAGCCGGGTCGCGCGCAGATGTCTCCAGAGGTAGACGGCAACACCGAACGCGGCCGCCGTCACCACGTCGCTAATCCAGGTCAACTCGCCTTCAGTCGGCCTCAGGATTCTGATCAGCGCTTCTTCGCTCCCGCCGGCAATCACGTAGACGATGAGCGCCGCTGTCACACCTTCGACCAGGGCACGCCGCCGGTCGGATGAGCGGGAAGATGCCGGGGCCGCGGCCTCGTTCTGTGGTGGCGTCATTTCCGGAAAATGTGCCGATAGCCACCGGCGACGAGCGCCGACACGTCGGCCATGATGCGGGGCAGCCGAAGGCCGCCCGGGTAGGCGAGATAGCGCGGCTCCCAGATCGGGTCGAACTTCTCTTTGTAGGCGCGCAGCCCCTGGAAGTTGTAGACCGCATCCGCGTGCTCGTAGAGGAAGGACCCGAGCCGGTTCCAGATCGAGGCCACGGGCGAATCCTGGAAGCCTGAGAGCGGGGCCATGCCAAGCGCGAACGCCCGGTAGCCACGCTCGCGTCCCCAGATCATCAGGTGCACGAACAACGCTTCCATCACTCCCTTCGGGGCATCACGGTGGTATCGCATCAGATCGATCGAGACCTGCTCACCCCCCGGTCCGGGCCAGATGTTGGCGAACGCGGTGATGCGGCGGTTGCGCTCGATGACGGCCACAGGAAACCGGCTGAGATAGGACTCGTCGAAGAACCCCAGCGAGAACCCCTTCTCCGCGCTCGCCTTGGCGGCGAGCCAGTCGTCCGAGACGGCCCGCAAGTCTCCCATGACTGCCGGAACGTCCGCCGGCTCGATGATTCGGAACGAGCCGCCGTCCTTCTCGAGGCGCCGGATCGACTGGCGATACCTCGAGGCGTGGCTGCCCTCCAGCGTGAACGCGGTCAGGTCGACTTTCGCTTCCTCTCCGAGCTTCACGAACGTCAGTCCGAAGTCGGCATACCTGTGAAGATGGACTTTCCCTACTTCATAAAAGACTGGCACGCCGCCGAAATCGTCGCATCGCTCGAGAAAGTCACGGATCAGCGCGGACAGCTCAGATTCGGGTCCGACCGGATCTCCGAGCGCCACCCAGGTCCGCCCCTGCACGCCATACATGATGAACGCCGTACGGCGGTCGTTGAACAGGATCGCCTTGTCGCGCAAGTACACCAAAAACGGGGCGGTTGCCCGCTGCGCGGCAATCGCCCGCGCCGCATCGTCGAGATCCGCGTCGGTTGGCAACGGGGCCTCGTGCGGTGCGTGGCCGATGAGACGCGCGAACCCGAACAGGAGCAGCGCAAGCGCGGCGCCGACCGACGCGCGGAGGAACCGTGACGCCTCGCCTCGCAGCTCGAACTCCCACCAGAGCTCGTGCGAGTAGTCCACGTGCTTGAACGCGAAGAATCCCAGCCAGACGGAGGCGCCCAGAGCGCCAGCCAGCGCCGCGATCCAGGCCGCGGAGAATCGCGTGTCGAAGAACGCCGCACGGCGATCGAACGCCGGACGCGCCCGCCAGAGCACCAGCAGCACCAGGAAGAGAAGCGTCGCTTCCTCGTAGTCGACGCCTTTCAGCAGCGACGCGGCCATGCCGGTCACCATCACGATCGACGTCAGGTAGTACGCGGCGTCGAGCCGCCTGGCAAGGCCCTGCGAGAGGATCAAGAGCGCGGCTCCTGCGACGCTGCCGAAGAAATGAGAGACTTCGATCACGCTAAGCGGCAGGAACGCGGCGAGCCGCTCCAGCCGCCCGGTCGCTGCCGGCGTCGCCCCCGAGAAGAGCAACATCACACCCGAGAGAAACGTGAAGAACGCCAGCACCGACGGCGTGAGCCGTTCCGCGATCTGCCCGAGCACCACGCCAGCCTTCACCATGTGAGTCCGGCGCTGCCACAGCTCGTCCGCCACCAGCCCGATCAGGCCGACCGCCAGAGGAAGCAGGTAATAGACGGCCCGGAACACGACGAGTGACGGCAGGAGCTCTCCGGACGAGAGGTACGGTCGAAGGAGGACGATCATCAGCCCCTCGAACACACCAACGCCGCCGGGAACATGGCTGACCATGCCGAGCAGGATGGCGATGAGGAAGGTGCCGAGGAACTGGAGGAACGACAGCGGCAGGCGCGGCATCAGCACGTACAACACGGCACCCGCCAGCGCCCAGTCGACCGCGGAGATGATGATCTGGCCGATCGCGATCCCGGCCGGCGGCAGCGGCAGCTCGAAGCTCCGGATGCGGAGGGGCCTCCGTCGAACGATCGTGGCCACCACGTACGCGGGCGGCACGAGGATCAGGACGAGTCCCGCGATGAACAGGAACTGATGCGCGGGAAGCTCTTGCGCGTGTGGCATCGGGCTGACGACCAGGCTCAGGCCGCCGAGCGCGAACAGGCCCAGCCAGAACGTCACCGAATACGAAAACACGATACGCGAGAGCTCCTCGGCCGTGACGCCCCAGCGTGTGTAGAAGCGGTAGCGGACCGACGCGCCCGACAGCATGGCGAACCCGACGTTGTTGGCAATCGCGTAGGCGAGAAACGACGCGAGCACGATCCGGGCACGCGGCAGCGGCTTGCGGATGTAGGCGAACGCCAGTAGATCGTAGCCGGTGAGCGTGGCGTAGTTGAGGAGGGTCAGAACGATCGCGGCGGCGAGCTGAGAGACCGGCGTTCGCAGCACGTCACCGGTGATCTCCTGCCACGAGACCGCACGGAGCTCGACCCGCAGCACTTCCAGGGCCGCCATGAACAGCGCCAGGGCAACGACGAACGGGAGCGCATGCCGAAGGCGGGCGAGCACGAGAGGCTCAGCGGGGACTGTTGCCGGTGACCCAGGTGACCGCTTCAATCAGCGCCCGCTCGAGCGCCGCCGGGTTGTCGCTGAAGCGATGGTCGGACGCCTGCACGATCCACAAGCGCTTGGGAGGGCTGGCGGCATCGATCACCCGCTGCACCTCCGGCAGCGGCACGAACTCGTCGCGGGTCGAATGGATTGCGGCGAGCGGCAGCGGGCTGACGCGATTGACGACTGCGGCCGTGCTGAAGGTCGGCTCGTTCGGCACTCCGTGTGTCACGTAGATCACGGCGTCCTTCCAGCGCCAGCCCAGCTCGTTGGTATTCGGCAACCCCAATCCGATCACGCCGGCAATCGCCGTCTTCGTTTTGGGATCCGTCGCCGCCAGCACCGACAGGCCGGCACCTTCCGACACCCCAACCAGAATCGGCTTTCGCGCGCCGCCCTGCGCCGCCCAGTCGACGAGCGCCTTGTAGTCGCCAGGCTCGTCCTCGGGTCTGAGCACCGTACGTCCGGTGGTGAAGCTCTCGAGGTATGCCTTGGCATCGAATCCAACGACGAAAAAGCCCTTCGACGCTAGGAACTCCGCCACGCGGGGACCAAGATGAATCCAGCCTCCGTCGCCGCTGGTGACGATGACGGGTTGCCCGCCTCGGCGGCCGTAGGTCCACACCGTCTGCCGATGGTCCCGGATCGAGAGGGTCTCTCTCGTTTGGGGAGTGGGTGCGAGGGCGTTGATGAGCAACACGGACACGAGCAGGAGGCCCATATCCTCCTTTTTCACATGGAGGACGGTCAGTCGTCCAGCACCACGGGGCGTCGGCTTTCGCTCGGCGGTAGTATTGGCCTCCGGATGACTCCATGTCGCAGAACGATGTGACCGCCTGGCTTCTCGCGTGGGGCCATGGAGATCCGGCGGCAGCGAGCCGCCTGATGGAGGCCGTGTACGGGGATCTCCGGCGCGTGGCCCGCCGGCGACTGCGTTTTGAGCGCGCCGATCACTCGCTGTCGCCGACCGCACTCGTGCACGAGGCCTATGTCCGGCTGGTGGATCTCCGGCGCGTACGCTGGCAGAACCGCGTCCAGTTCTTCGCGATCGCGGCTCGCGTGATGCGACGGGTCCTCGTCGATCACGCCCGAGCCCATGACGCCGTCAAGCGAGGCGGCGGCGCATGGAAGGTGTCGCTCTCGGATCGCCATGCCGTGACAGGTCCACGGGAAGCGGACTTGATGGACCTCGAGGCCGCGTTGGACAAACTGGGCAGAATTGATCCGCGTCTCGCCGATCTCGTGGTCATGCGGTTCCTCGGGGGACTCACGATCGAGGAAACCGCCGACGTACTCGAGTCGTCTGCTGCGACCGTCAAGCGAGACTGGCTGCGCGCACGCGCGTGGTTGTTTCGGGAACTGAAGCACAAACTACCGGCGGACAGCATCGGCGAACGCCTTCCGGAGCCGCCTGCGGAGAGTGGGCCGTGACCTCGGGTACCTGGGACGATGCCTTTGCGCTCTGGTGCCCGGCGCGGGTGGTCAATCATTTCCGCCGGCCGCGCGGCTCTCCGCTGCCGTGACGCGCCGCGCCGGCACTGGCCGTCCGCGGCCGGCTTCCGCGGTCCGGAAAATCGTCGCGGCTCATACGCTCGCTCCGCTCGTTGCCGCGCCGATTTTCCTGCTTCGCCGCGCGTGGCCCGCTCCAGACGGCCGCGGCCGTCCAGCACCGGCACAGCGCGAGAGGACAGCGCTGAGCAGGTCCGTAATTGGAGGTTCAGGGCTGGAGGGCGTTCACCAATATGAAAGGTGATCGGGATCGGTGCCGGTCACGGCTGGCTCTCTCCCGCTGACAATAAAGAGATTCAACTGCCCGGCTTGCGTACCTGCAGCAGGTGCTCATCCTGCCATTCGTTGCACAACCCAGCGGCTACGACGCGAATGATCCTCGTCGGCGACGCCAATGTGGCCGACAAGGCGGTTCAGACGTACCTTGCCGGCAAGGCGCATCGGAGTGTCTTGGTACACTGCATGGAGCGCCACGGCCGGAACAATGTCGGCCTTTGGCACTGTCACATCGTGACGATCCGCGGCAACAGCTACCGCATGCGGCACCACACCGACCTCTGGCATGCGCTGCATACGCCAGATCAGGAACCGCCCTCGAACCGGCGACACGGTCGTCGTCAGGAGGCTGCGACGAACTGAGGCTCGTCCCGCCGAACTGTCAGACTTTCAACCGGCGGAATTGTCAGATTTTGGCCCGGCGTTGACACTTGCCTGAATATCGTCATGAATCGCTGCATGACGCCACTCGTGAGCGCTGGAAAACGCCCCGAGCGACACAGCTCGAACGGAAGTACCGCCCTCCAGATTGACCAGTCCCACTGTCGCGCAGGACCCCAAATGTGACCGGGCCTGGGTCCGATTGAGCCATTTTCGAAACAGTTCACGGAATGTCGACGGACGAGCTGCCGCGAGCCGCTGCACCTGACTCGCACTTGAGCGTGCCCCTGTCCGGTAGGAACTGCTGTCCAGTCAGGAGAGTCGAAGCAGTCGCCACGGCATGTGTGATCGAACTGGAACGCACTGGCAAGCACGAGCGCACGTGCTTATCGTGGCGGTCGCCCGCGCCAGCAGCCCGCCATGTACAGGGCTCAGGCTCACGAACCTTGGGTGAATTAGTGCCTCACGATCGACTCAGGCTCTCGAGCTGCCGGATCCAAAGCACGACGCGGCACCGTTCTGGTCGACCAGCTTCGAATACCAGGTGACACAGCCGGCGGCATCCGGAGGTCAAACATTCCGCGGACAGCATACAGGCCACGAGTTGACTGTCCCGAAATCTCCAGTCGAGTCGTGGTTTCTTTGCATGACAGCAGGTCGCCACAACTGGATCGCCGCACAACCCGCTCAGCGCTGCCCTCCCGCGCCGTGCCGGTGCTGGACGGCCGCGGCCGTCTGGAGCGGGCCACGCGCGGCGAAGCAGGAAAATCGGCGCGGCGATTCCTCGCGGCGAGTTCGGTCTCTGTGATCCGCGTAGACGCAAAACGCCACCGGCAATAATTCCGCCTGACATCTGTCGCTCAAGCGCATCCGTACTCGCCGCGGCAACGAGCGGAGCGAGGGTATGAGCGGCGACGATTTTCCGGACCGCGGAAGCCGGCCGCGGACGGCCAGTGCCGGCGCGGCGCGTGCACGGCAGCGGTCAGCCGCTCGAACCGGGAAGATCAAGTGTTGAATGAGCCCCGCAAAGACGGCGGCCGACTCCGGAGACACCCGACATCGCCGCGTTGAAGGAATTGACGGCCGGTCCACCGCCCGGGACAATTGCGACACGCTCACGCTGGCAATCCCGTAGATGTCATTCATAGCCACACATGCGCTCTCGTTAGCACTCGCTGCCGGCCCCGGCCGGGCGATTGCGCCATCCCAACCACCGCGACCCCAAACGCAGCCGAGTCCTTCCGTGAACTCCGCCGTCGTACGTGACTGGGCCAACCGCCTGCGGGCCAAGGACCCGAAGGTCCGCGCAGCGGCCGAAGCCGCCCTGGTCCAGGGGGCCCGGCGGTCTCTGCCTTTGCTGAGACGACTCCTGACTCCTGAGCATGAAAACCTGCATGTCGTGAGCTTTGAAATCATCCAGCGCATCGGCCCTCCGGCCATTCCGCTGCTGGTGGACCTGCTGAAGCATGACTGGGAGTCCGTCCGACGCAGCGCCGTCGATGAATTGATTGACCTGGCGCCCCACACGGAATTTATTCAACCGGCGTTGAGGCGGGCGCTGACGGACGAGGATGCGATTGTCGCGGGCGATGCCGCACGCGCCCTGGGCGCTCTCGGCATGAAGGCGAGCCCTTCCGTGGCCGCTCTCGTCGAGACTCTTTCGCACGCGGATCCCTACGTCCGTATCTACGCGGCGGAGGCCCTGGCGTCCATCGGTCCGAACGCGGCAAAGGCGACCGACTTCTTGGCCGCTGCGCTGAGCGATCCGGTTCCCGGCGTTCGATGGGCGGCCTGCGAGGCTCTCGCAAGCATCGGACCGGCTGCGCAGTCCGCCGTGCCGCAGTTGATCGAAGCGCTGGAGGATGAATTCCTCTATGTGCGAATCTTCGCCGCCGGAGCGCTGGGAAGCCTCGGACCGAAGGCACAGCCGGCCCTCGAGGCGCTGAGAGCCGCCGCAAACGATCCCGCGTTGCGTGACGAAGCAGAGTGGGCGTTGAGTCGAATCGCCGGGGTCGAATCAGGAGAGCCGGTCACGCCACGCGTTGTCCCCCCGCTTTCCGTCGCGCCCAGACTTCCGACGGCAGTCCTCGAGACGGGCACTCCTCCGATTGACTGGGATACGGCCACCGGCCGGAACATCGTCTGGAGTGTCGAGGTCGGAGGCGAAACCTTTGGTCGTCCCGTGGTCGTTGGCGATGCGGTCTACCTGGGCACCGACAACGCAACGCACATGAACCCCGCCTACCAGGACGACGCCGGCGTGCTCGCGGCATTTCAAGCAAAGGATGGCAAGTTCCTCTGGCAGGACGTGGCCCCGCGCGTGGAGCGAGGTCTGCGAGAGTTTCTGCTGCCTTCGACGACAAGTGCGCCGTACGTGGAAGGGAACCGGCTGTACTACGTGACCGCCGAGTGCCAGCTCCGTTGCCTCGACACGCAGGGTTTTCGTGATGGCGAGAACAACGGTCCCTATCGGAATGAAGTCTTCCAGGACACCGCCGCCGCCGACATCGTCTGGGAGTTGGACATGTGTGGCCGCCTGGGTGTCTTTCCTCATGAAGCCACGAATAGCGAAGTGGTGCCCGTAGGTGATCTGCTGATCGTCTCCACCTCCAACGGGCGGAACGAAGGCCACACCCGGGTTCCGGCGCCGCGCGCCCCAAGCCTGATCGCGGTGGACAAACGTTCGGGGGACGTAGTCTGGCGCGCGATCGGCGCGGGCGAGCAGGTGCTCCACGGCCAGTGGTCCAGCCCCGTGGCGGCCAATGTCAACGGCCGCACACAGGTGCTCTTCGGCGGAGGGGATGGTTGGCTGCGCGCCTACGACGCGGCGTCGGGTCACGAAGTCTGGCGATTCGATGGCAATCCGAAAGATGCCCGCTGGCTTCCGCGACCCGGAGTTCTTTCGCGCGGCGCCATCATTGCTTCACCCGTCTTCGCCGACGGCCGCGTGTTCGTTGCGATGGGACAGAGTCCCGGGCACGGCAACGGACCATCCTTGATTCACGCGATCAGTCCCAACGGCCAGGGAGACGTCACCGGGAGCCGGCTCCTCTGGACTTCTCGCGACGTCGGACGCGTGGTGGGGACGCCCATAGCGAAAGACGGTCTGCTGTACGTCGGGGACCTGGGCGGAACGATTCATTGTCTCGACGCGGCGACCGGCGCCCACGTCTGGAAGCACGAGACGAACGAGGCCATTTGGGGAAGCCTGCTGCTGGCCGGCGACCGGCTTTACGTTGGGAACGTTGAAGGCAGCATGACCGTGCTTCGTGCCGGCCGGCGAAAGCAAGTGCTGGGACAGATCGAGATGGACACGCCGCTCTATTCGCCTCCGGCGCTGGTCGGCGATGCGCTGTATCTGGCCACCGCGAACCGCTTGTACCTCATCGCGGGAAAGCCCAGATCCGAGAGAGGAGTCCTCGATGCCAGAGCGCCTGAAGTTCGATCTCGGATTTGGCCGTCCCGGCGGGACGCGCCGTGACGACGGTGACCCGATGCGCCTGCTGGTGCTGGGAGACTTTCGCGGTCGAGGAAGGCTTGCCACGCCGGAGCGCGAGCGCGAAGGCGGGCCTGCCGCGCCGGAGCGCGAGCGCGAAGCGGGCCTACCGCTCGCGGCCCGGCCGACGCAGCTGGTCGACGTCGACTCGCTCGACGATGTGATCGAGCGAATGGGACCCCGACTGGCGCTGCCTGCCGGGGAGATTCAGTTCCGGCAGATCGACGACTTCCATCCGGATCGCCTGTATCAACGGCTCGAGCGCTTCCAGGCGCTCCGCGACAAGCGCGCGAAGCCTCCGGCCGAAGACGACGATCTGCTGGGTCGCCTGTTGGGAAAAGCGCCGCAGCAAAAGGCCGCGGCGCCTGCACCCGGCGGCGGGCTCGACGCACTGATCCACAAGGTGGTCGCACCGCACATCGTCAAGGACACGTCGGCCCAGACCCGGATGTTCGTTGCCGCCATCGATGCGGCGATCGCCGACGAGATGCGTGCGGTGCTGCACGATCCGGCGTTTCAAGCGCTCGAGGCGGCGTGGCGGGGAGTTCACTGGCTGGTCTCGAACCTGGAGCTCGATGAGAATCTCCAGCTTCACCTGCTCGACGTCTCACGCGAAGAGCTGCTCGCGGACGTCGTGACTGCAAACGGTCAGCTGTCGCAGACCGGGCTGTATCGAACGCTCGTCGATCGCTGGCGCAACGTGCCGGGATCCCATGGCTGGTCGGCATTCGTCGGCCTGTTCCAGTTCGGACCATCGAACACCGACGTGGGTCTGCTCGCCGCGCTTGGCCTGATCGCCTCCAACGCCGGCGGCCAGGTGCTGGCTGGCGGGGATCCGGAGCTTGCCGGAAACGACGAGGCCAGGCTGGCAGGGTGGACGGCGCTTCGCCGCAGTGAAGCGGCGGCGTCGATCGCGTTGGGTGCTCCACGCATTCTCCTGCGCATGCCATACGGCAAGCGCAGCGATCCGATCGAATCGTTTGCGTTCGAGGAGTTCGACGGCCCGCCGGTCCACGAGGAGCTGCTGTGGGGCCAGGCCTCGTTGGCCCTGGCGCTGCTCCTCGGCCGCGGCTTCACCGAGCGCGGCTGGGAGATGGAGCCGGGCGATCAGCGCGAGATCGGCGACCTTCCGGCCTACACGTTCACCCGTGATGGAGAACAGGTGATGCAGGCCTGCGCGGAACGCTTCATGAGCGAGAGCGAGATGGAGTCACTGCTGGAGGCCGGGCTGGTGCCGATCGTCAGCCGTCGCGATCGCAATGCCGTCGTCGCGGTCCGATTTCAGTCGATCGCGATCGCCAATCGCTAATCGCCAGTCCAGGAGTCCGGACCAGCGACTGGCAGCCAGCGACTGGTTCAAGGACGAATCCTGATGACCTCGCCCGTGTTGCTGAAGATGCCGTTGTTGGTGACGTAGAGCGCCCCGTCGCTGCCAACGGCAACGCCGCCAGGTGCCGTCAGCGCTCCCGGCACGAGCTCGGTCCTGGTGCCATCGGGCGCGATCCGGATCAGCGCGCCGGTCCAGTCGTTGCCGTTGAAGGCGGCGAGCAGGCCGTTCTTCGCGATCTCGACTACATACAGGCTGCCATCAGGTCCGAACGTCAGATCCACGATATGCGTGAAGCCGCTTGCGAAGACGGTCGCTGCGCCGCCACCGGCAGGCACGCGGTAGATGTTTGCTGCGCCGACAGGAAAGGGGAATCCAGTCAGCTGGCCGACGTAGTAGTTGCCATCGGGGCCGAGGGCCACGGACGTCGGAACGGCGTCCATCGGGATCTGCGTTCCGGGAGGCAGACCCAGGAATGGCGGCGCGTCCACCATCCGGTTGGCAAACGTCGCAAGCGCAGAAATCGCGCCGTTCTCGCGGACCTGAAGCAGCGCGTTCGCACCGGCGTCAGCCACGATCTGCTTACCCTGCAGGGCGAGAATCCCGTACGGGTTCGAGTCCACTTCGTCGCCCGCCGGATTGTGATCCGCTTCGGATTGACCTAGATCCTGGAGCAGGCGCCACTTGCCATCCGGTGTGGCGCGGCCGAGGCGCGCCAGCTTCGCGCCGTCTGGCCCGAACACCGCCTGGCGGGTTGCCGGATCGCCGCCAAAGCCGATAGTGAACATCAGGTTGGCGAGGCCGTGCAACGACAGATCGTTGGGACCGATGGCGAACATCTGTCCCTCCTCGGTCGCCAGCGACGGCAGGCCGGTGACCACATCGGTGACGTTGCCGGTCTTCGGATCGTAGCGGCTGATCGTGCCGCTCTCGCCATAACAGCGAGTGCCCTCCGGGCCCGGACCACAGGGGCCGTCACCGCCCCTGCCGGCCTGGGCTATATACAGTCCGCCCTCCGGGCCGAAGGCCAGGCCTCTGGGATTGTCGAGGCCTGAGACGACCACCTGCCAGGTCGCGGCAGCAGCTGTGGTCAACGGACGGGTGAAACACAGAGCAAGCACACACACCGACAACGCAAATGCTTTTGTGGGTTTCATTGGTCTCCTGAAGGGGTGAAGCGGGAATCCGCAGACGCTCATTGTCGCCGATGTCGTGGCCACTTCGAGCGCGACAATACAATCAATGATCGCTAGTGGACTGTTCCGGTCATTTGCAGAGCGACAAACCCCAGGTTCCAAGCACCAAATCCCAACGCACGCCCAACCTCCAACTTCCACCGCGATTGGGCAATTGGGACTTGGGAGTGCGTTGGAGCTTGGGATTTGGAGCTTGGGATTTGACCGAGCGCCTCAGCACTGTGGGTTAGCGATCAGGGATTGAGTACGACCTCCCCTCCCACCTGCTCTCGGACGACCCGTGCCTGGAGCAGCGCACGTTCGGACTCGAGGAGGCTCTTCGCGTCGACGCGTCCGAACAGGTCCACGAGCGGGGCCACGAGACCCGTCCATCCTGTCTGGTGGCTGGCGCCGAGTCCCGCCCCATTCTCCCCGTGGAAGTACTCGTAGAAGAGGATCAGATCGCGCCAGTGCGGATCGTTCTGGAACTTCGCCGAACCGCCGTACACCGGCCGCTTCCCGCCGTCGCGCTCGAAGGTGGCCACAAGGCGCCTGGTGATCTCTTTTGCGACGTCGAACAGGTGCATCTGCCGGCCCGACCCGGTCGGGCACTCCACCGTGAAATCGTCTCCGTAGAACCCATACAAATTGAGGAGCGCCCGGACGATGAGCGTGTTGACCGGCATCCACACCGGGCCGCGCCAGTTGGAGTTGCCGCCGAACATGCCGTTGTTCGACTCCGCGGGCAGATACTGGACCGAGAATTCCTGGTGGCCCACCCAGAACTTGAACGGGTGATCGAGGTGGTACTTCGAGAGTGAGCGGATCCCATAGGGCCCGAGGAATTCGTTCTCGTCGAGCAAGTACCCGAGCACGCGCTGCAGTTTCTTCCGGTTGAGGATCGACAACAGCCGCCGTCCCTTGTGACCGGCAAATCCTTCGTCAGTGGGTGCGACCTGCGACACGAGGTCCGGGTGGCGCGTCTTGAACAGGGCGAACATCTCCGCGAGCCTCGGGTACCTCGTGATGATGTCTTTCTCGAAGACAGTGGACGCGCACAACGGCAGCAGGCCGACCATCGACCGCACCTTCAGCCGCATCGACTGGCCGTTCGGAAGCCGCAGCAGGTCGTAGAAGAAGCCGTCCTCCTCGTCCCACATCTCGTCGTGGTTGTCGCCAATCCGGTCCATGGCGTACGAGATCCACATGAAGTGCTGGGCGAACTTGAAGGCGATCTCCTCGTACATCCGGTCGTACTCCGACAGAATCAACGCCATCTCCAGCATGCACTGGCAATAGAACGCCATCCACGCCGTGCCGTCCGCCTGTTCGAGCGAACCGCCGGTCGGCAGCTGTGCGCTCCTGTCGAACACGCCGATGTTGTCCAGGCCGAGAAAGCCGCCGGCGAAGACGTTGCGGCCCGCCGGGTCCTTGCGGTTCACCCACCAGTTGAAGTTGAGCATCAGCCCCTGGAACGATCGCTCCAGGAAGCGCATGTCCGCCCGGCCAAGCGTCTGCTCCATCCTGAACAGGTACAACGTCGCCCACGCGTGCACCGGCGGGTTCACGTCGCCGAAATTCCACTCGTACGCCGGGATCTGACCGTTCGGGTGGAAGTAGAGACTCCGCAACATCAGCAGGAGCTGCTCTTTTGCGAAGTCGAAGTCCACCAGCGCCAGCGCCGTGGTGTGGAACGCCAGGTCCCAGGCGGCATACCAGGGGTACTCCCATTTGTCCGGCATCGAGATGATGTCGGCGTTGAGCATGTGGAACCACTCGCTGTTTCGCACCCCCCGTCGTGGTGACTCTTTGAGCGGATGGGCCTGGTGTTCGCTGAGCCACTGCTCGAGATCGAAGTAGTAGTACTGCTTGCCCCACAGCATCCCGGCGAGGGCCTGGCGATGGACGAGCCGCGTGTCGCTGCCGAGCGCGCGCGGGGTGATACGAGCGTAGAACTCGTCGGCGTCGGCGATGCGGCTGGCGAACACCTGGTCGAAGTCGCGGAAGCCGTCGTGCCGCGTCGGCCCGGTCAACCGGGCGCGGACCGTCTGGCTGGCGCCCGCCGGCACCTCGAGCACGTAGTGCGCGGCGGCCTTGGTGCCCTGCTTCGCTGGATTCACCACGTCGCGCTGTCCGGAGACAACGTACCGATGGAACGCATCCTTGACGTAGGGCGATCGGCTCGGTTGCCCCCAGAGCTCGGTCGCGTTGCTCTCGTTTTCTGTGAACAGCAACTCCGGCGCTCCGTCGCACTGAAGCGCGTAGGTCCCGAGCGCGTGATGAGTGGCTTCGATAGTGCCGGGGGCCGTCTGACGCAGCGACGGCATCCGGTCGTCGACGCCCCATGACCAGGTGTTTCGGAACCACACTGTCGGCAGCACGTGCAGCCGCGCAGCTTCAGGGCCGCGATTGTGCACGGTGACTCGCACCAGCACATCCTCCGGGTCGGCCTTCGCATACTCGACGAACACATCGAAATACCGGTCCTCGTCGAACACGCCGGTGTCGAGCAGCTCGTACTCGAATTCCTCGCGACTCCGGCGGGCGTTGGTGTCCACGAGACCGCGATACGGAAACTCCCGCTGCGGATACTTGTAGAGGTATTTCATGTACGAGTGCGTCGGCGTGCTGTCGATGTAGAAGTAGTACTCCTTCACGTCCTCGCCGTGATTCCCTTCGCTGTTGGTCAGCCCGAACAGGCGTTCCTTGAGGATCGGATCACGTTCGTTCCAGAGCGCGACGGCGAGACAGAGCCGCTGCTTGTCGTCGGAGATGCCACCGAGGCCGTCCTCGCCCCATCGGTACGCGCGCGAGCGCGACTGGTCGTGCGAGAAGTAGCTCCACGCGTTCCCGTCGTCGCTGTAGTCTTCGCGCACCGTGCCCCACTGCCGCTCGCTCAGGTAGGGTCCCCATTTCTTCCACGGCACGCCGGCTTCGCGCGCGTCGTTCAGACGCTTCTGTTCGGTGACGTCCACGACATCAAGTTTGGCCATATCTCACCTTTGCTGCGATCGAGTCGGGGCTCGGGACTCGGGACTCGGGACTCGGATGAAGGACTCACGATTGGGGACCCAGGACCAGGGACTCTGGACCAGCGACTAGCGATTAGCGACTTGCGGCGTCGGATGGCGCCGCCGCCGGCGCCGCATGCCAGCGGTTGGGTTCGACGACTTTCTGGCCACTCGGATCCGACTCGTAGTGCGGCGACATGATCTGAACACCGTATTCGTTGAACGCATCCTGGATGTTCGCGTGGAGCGCCGCCAGGATTCGCAGCCGCCGCTGGGGCTGGTCGACCACGACGAAGAGCCGGTAGTTCACGTAGAAGTCCTCGAGTGCGACCTGCATCACGTGGGGCTTCGGATCGGCGCGAATACCGTCGGTGCGCGAGGCAGCCAGCTGCAGCAGCGAGTGCACCTGCCGCCACGGCGTGTCGTACCCGATTGTCACGCCGGTCGACGTGAACACGCCCTGCTCGGCATTGTTGCGCGAGTAGTTCGTGGTCGCATCCGACAGCACCAGGCTGTTCGGAATGGTGATCTCCTCGTTGCGGGGCGTCGTCACCCGGGTGGCCAGCGTGCCCAGCTCGGTGACGGTTCCCTCGATGTTGGCCACTTTGACGAAGTCCCCGACCTTGAGCGCGCGCGAATAGGTGACCATCAGGCCGCTGAGAATCTGGTTCATCACGCCGGTGGAGCCGAGCGAGATGATCAGGCCGACGAACACACTGACACCCTTGAACGCCTCGGACTGACTGCCGGGCATGTAGGGGTACACGACGACCAGCGCGCCCGCCCACAGCAGCGCCACGACGATCCGCCGCGTCGGCGCCGCGGTATCGGGATGCATCCAGCCGGGCGTGAAGCGGCCCTCTTCAATCCCGGCAAAGAACAGCGTCGCCAGCTTGACGAGAAATCTCGTAATCAGTGCGATGACGAGGACGATGAACAGGTTCGGCATGGCGGCCGATATTTTTGCGGCCGCAGCCGTGCCGATCGCCACGAGCGCGCCGCGGAGCGACTCACCCCACGGGCGAGTGTACGGGAAGCGGGTGAGGACCGAGGTGAGCCACGCGTAGGTCATCACGGCGCCGACAACGAACGAGATCAACGCGAACAGCCGGTGAATGTTCCGTCCTGTGTCGGCGGCGCGCACCAGCGTCTCGCCTCCCGGCAGCCGGAGCAGACGGCGCTCCGCCGAAAGCGCGAGCCGCGAAGCCGCGCGCCGATCCGTCCAGAGCACGAGCCACAGGGCTCCGACGTACAGGACGGTGAAGCTGGCGGCGAGCGCGCCGGCCCTGGCCAGCCGGCCCGGCGAGCGCAACTCCGCCGTCTCGTCCAGCGCAACCTGCAGCCGGGCGACCGCGTCGTCGGCCTTCGCCGGGAAACTTTCGTCCTGCAGCCGATCGACGTCAGCCTGGAAGATGACGAACGCCGGGTGGTCTCCAACCGTGATGAGGACCCCCTGGGCGAACCGGTGGGCGGTGGCGCGGGCGCCCGGCGTCCTCTCGATCAGGCGGCCGAGGAGATCGGACGCGGCGGTTGCGCGTGTAGCGGGAGTACGCGCGAGAACAGTGGCGCGGAACTCGACGATGAAGCGGTTGGCAAAGACCAGCGATGCGGATTGCTCCGCGGGCACAGCGGTGCGGGCTGCGTCGGCGACCGCGGCCGCGATTGGATCATCGACCGATCCTGGCGGAGGCTGCGCGATGACGGATGCCGGGAAGATCGTCGCGAACGCTGCCAGCAGGATCGCCGGCAGCGTTCGATGGAGTCGCTGTGCCACGTCGATTACCGGCGGCGTCCGCCGCCGCCGCGCATGGAGCCACCGCCGCCGCGAGAGGCGCCACCGCCGCGGTAGCTGCCAGTCCCCGAGGTGCCGCTCCCGCTGCGGTAGTTGCCGTAGTCGCTCGTGCGTTGCGTGCCGTTGCTGCGGGCCGTCGAGTCGCGGTTGAGTTGATCCACCGTGCTGCGATCGGTGGGCGTGTTCTGACGTGTCGTCGCGCGATCCCCCGTCGGCTGAGGCCTCTCACCGCTCGGCTGTCGATCGGTATTGCTCCAGCCACCGTTGTCGTACTTCTGCCACGTGCCGTCCTGACGACGGTAGGCATTGCCATCCTTGCCCGCGTAGATGTTGCCCTCGTTGCCCACCGCGACGCGGCCACCATCGGAGCCGCGCCGCATCACGGCGCCGCCCTCGTCCGTCCTGACCGTGCGCGTGGTGTTCCCGGTCCTGTTGTTGGTGTAGCGGTTCGTTTTCGCCCAGTCGTCGCCGCGCTGAACGTAGCTCGACCCCCAGCTGCCGTACACATTGGAGCCCTGCCGTGTTGACGCGTAGGTCCCGGTGCGCGGGTTGTAGGCCTGCGCCACGCCGCGCGCGCCGTACGGACCGTACGCGGCTGCGCCGCGAGCGTAGGTGCCAGTGCGGGGGTTGTAACGCGCGCCGATGCCGGCCCCGCCGTAGGGACCGTAGACGGCGGCGCTGCGCCCATAAGCACCGGTCCACGGGTTGTACCAGGCGGAGTATCCGTAGGTCGGGAAGTGCGGGTAGTAATAGGGATAGTACCCACCGTATCCCCAATAGGGCGGGTAGTACCAGCCGCTGCCCCACACCGTACATCCCCAGGCCACCATCATTCCCGTGTAGCCCGCCGCCGCGGCATACACCACCCAGTCGTCATCATCGTCGTCCTCGATCGTCACGTAGGTCACGTGGTGAGACGGTGAGCTGACGGGAATCTGGTAGATCTGCTCGGGAACCGACGTCGCGGCCTCCCAGGGACCGGTCGCGCTCTTGCCGACGAACCAGACACCCTGGTAGCACATGTAGTACGACTCGCCGACCTTGAAGACGTCCTTGTCGGTGTTGACGGCACGCTGGACGGTGGTCTGCTCGATCGCGGCGAACTGCGGGTCTCCCTGGAAATCCACGTCGGGAGCTTTGATTTCCTTGCGGTTCACACGCGCGGTCTGCGGGATGGAGGCGAGGAGGACAGCCTC